>OGJI01000081.1_pt1 | contig 123456 bp, 101 predicted proteins | sample 1572031 | NCBI WGS metagenome assembly OGJI01 (sample SAMEA2582119, study PRJEB24529) | metagenome | biome: Human gut stool | place: China | collected 2011
CGTCCGCCACGACGGGGTAGGTGTTATTCGTGTAACCGTGAAGGACGGTTCCTCGCGCTTCTCCGAAAACGAACTGTCCCGCCAAGCCTGTCTTGTGAGCGGACTCCGTGCCGGAACATGTTCCCGTGATCACCGGGCGATCCATCTCGTCATACTTGGTAAATAACCATTTACCCTCGGCTCGCATTCTTGCATCCTGCACCAAAACGGCCCGTCCTCGCTTATCGTAAAGATAAATCGTACAACCCGCTCCCGGTACATACAATTTATACGGTTTGTTCAGCTCGTTGTACTCCGTGTAATAACATAACTTCGATAGCTGTTCCAATGTTTTTGTCCCGGAGGTAAACTCGGCATCTTGCAAAGGAGATATGATATAACGTTGACGGTTTAAATCATCATAAACATAATATGTTTTTACCTCATCCTGAGATTTACAAATCAAATTCCCCTGGAAATCGTAATATTCCGTGTACTTCACGTTTTCGGCATCAGTTACTTGTTTCACGATAAGTTCACGGTACGAGTAATTTCCCTCCAGCTTAACAGAAGATCCATCAAGCACGTATTTTTTTACATTATCCCCGGTTGTATATTGTCGTACATTGGTTTTCACGGTATGTCCGCTACCCATTTTAAGCTTTTCCCCGTAAAAACTTTGCTCCACGATTTGATCTTCGGGACGGTTATTATACTTCGTCTCAGAATAAGCGTAATGATTTACCCCGAACTTATTCGTGTAGTATTCATCTTGTTCAGAGAGGGCAAATTTCCGATACCCTTGATTCTCCCGCACGCTAAAAGGCAAATAACTCTTGGAAACACGTCCGGTACTATCATAAACAATAGATTGTATGATATCATAGCCACCTACAGAATTATCTTCTTGCCGAAGCTGAATTTCCCGCCCTAAACCATCATAATAAACATACGTCGAAACAGGGTTTTCTTCATTAACATACACGCTCTCTTTCACGTAATTAGCACCCCCCACATTCTTATCCACATAAAGACTCCCGTTCATCGGTATGATTGTATCCCAATAATGAGCTTCCACGTGATATGTCCCACCTCCTGAAAGATCCTCAAATTCCACTGGCTCAAGAGTACCAATTCGCTCCGTTACAAAAACACTATCCCGAAAAAGTCTATATACTACACTTAGCTGGGCTCCATCTAATTTTAACGAATAACGATCTCCATACATATCACCTTTCAACAACTGATAACGTTCAATAGGATAAACGGTAGGCTCCATTAGAGCCCAAATGCGATATTGTTTTCCTCCTGTTCCATTATCCAAGGAAAGAAACACTTCGCTCTCCCATTCCACTCCTTTAATATTTGGGCCAGACATCAAGTGAATTGCATTGTTGACTCTTCGAATTTTGAATCCCGGACAACAAGTAGACTTACCCATGTTGATTTCTTGTATCATCTTGTCCAATTGTCTTTTTTGATCCTTACTCATTAAATCAATAAAAGACACTTTCTCCACATAAAAGCCACATCCCGGTCTTATAGGACCTATCGGAGGGAGAATTCCCTCCAAATCATTTTGTTTCGTACATAAACCTGCTTTTAAAAATGGGAAATAAGATATATTTATATTCCCGTTCATCGTTCTCTCTCCATAACCTTTCTTCTTGGCTCTCACGTAATAAACCCCTTCCGTAAATACTTTCTCGAATGTTATGGGAAATCCGGTACCTTGTATCGTGTCATTATCTATATAATAAGACACTCCTACCTGAGAACCGCTCAACGTTACTTGTGTTTTACGCCCGGGAAATGCACTGAAAGGTTCACAATCCGAGGTAACGTTAAAGAGCGTAACCGGATCGACTTTCTTGGATTGAATAATTAATGCACCATCTTCACTCCCATTATCTAATAGAATTTGTCGTGCTTCATAAGTCGGATTAGGCCTGACACCAAAAACAAGTGTTCCCGAGTAATAATCTCCCTCTACATTATAATCATCAAGTACTAAATTCAACACCAAGATCCATGTTATTTCACTTTCTTCCAATTCGTAATTCACGAAATCTTTCAACACCTTCATCAACTCACCGTTCGATTTTCCATATGTTTTAAAATCAACTTCACAATATCCACCGGCATCGCTCACCTCAAAAACGTTACTTCCAAATTCCGAAACAGGCACGACAATTTGAGCCTCCGCGAAAACTATCAGAAAACACAATATTGATGCGAGAGAAATGCACCTTAAAAGTTTTATTATATATCTATAGTATTCCATACCTTTGTTCATTTAAAACTTGTACAATAATTATTTCCAGTAGCCACAATTCAAAATGGTTTAATAAAGTACTCGTATCCTTTGACCACTTTCCGATCATCATCAAGAACTCGCAACAAACGTCCGAACACATCATACTCGTAATACATCGTATTACCATTCGTATCCATTTCTGAGGTTAACCCGACTCCGGGAATACACGTGTATGTTGTCATCATGGCATTCCGGGGCATTATCCGAACTTCATCTATCGGGTACGATGAACTATTAATCGTGTGGCTCGCGGTGGAAGACGCTACCGTCAGTTCCTGCTCCACGAGTTCCCACTTTTCACCGGACTTTTTCCAGTAAGATAAAATATACGATCCCGGTTTAAAGTTCGAAAGATTGATCGTGTAACTTTGAGAGTAAACCTTATTTCCCGTTTTAGCCGTTTTAAGTATTGTCGCACTTGTTTCATCTTCAAAACTGGTATAAAATACCTGATTTTCCCGGGTTGTACTTCTCGGATGATACACTGCATTTTTCACCATAGCCACGGGTAAAGAAAAATTATAACCGTATATCATGGATTCTGCCGAACCTTGATCTTTATGAAAACTTGTCAGGTTTAATCTTCCATCGTAATGATCATAATAATCCACAAGAGTATAACGATTATCGTGATAAAAATTCTTGGAAGAGTTGATTCCCGACATGGAGAAATCAGTTGTATCAATCGGCACGGATGCAAGAGTTTTACTCTTTGCCAAAACCGGCAATCTTTCATTCTTATCATTCGAGACTAATTTATACAAGAGTAATTTTCCCTCGATAACTTTATCATTCTTGATCTTTATTCTCTCAATAGGCTTTGCCAGCACTCTGGCTTGAAGTAACGCATCTAACGTGTTACTTTCCACGATTCCCGAAAGATTACCTTGAGCTTGAAAGCTAAACGGGTATTTCGTCTTTACACGATACGTATCCCCCCTATCGTAAACCACTTTTTCCTCTACAGGCAAATAATAAGTCGGATCATACGTATACTTCGTGACTGTCGTGGGAATATCAACCCCTGTTATTCTCACCGAGTCAACATATATAGGTTCTGACAACCAACTATAAACAATCAAGTTAGACAACAACGCCCCGGTTGGCATATTATATTCATGAACATAGTATCCTTTAATCTCTTTCCGAACATGTTTCTTGAATTCATATTTATATTGCACCCTCTTCACTTCCTGCCTCGTAGAACTGTATTGTATTTCTTCTTTTAATAACCCTCTCCTCCAGAACCTCGACGAGTTAGGGAACACCGTGGGAGCGTCATTACTTATTCCTTCGCTTTCTATTCGATTAATATGGCGCATAGAGGGTTCGTCGGGTCCATCCATCAAATCCGTGTAACTAGAAACGATCTTTGAACCATTACTTAAAGTTTCGGTAACCGTAGAGTAATAAACACTCGTATTTTTATCATCATGGAGGTAACAAAATTTCCCCCCGGTATTCCAATTATCCGTATAATCATTATTACTATAGATTATCACCCCGGAACCATTAGCATAGGAATAATTCGTGGTAAGGCAATTACCGGCGCCATCGTATCTTTTGATATTTTTAACCCGAACCCCACCCACGATAGAGCCATTAATCAACTTATTATTTTCGTACTCGTAATCCACGTACCCACCAAGATTATTATAAACCCTAGTTAAAATATTTGCTGTCGTGTGAGCGAAAGATGGAGATCTATCCGCTCCTTCCGTGGGGAAAAACGTGGTATTCGATTTCCCATTATAATATCCCCAATGGTCAAAATCTTTACTATCCCTGGCTGGTAAGTTTCGTGACGTGTTGTACTCGAATTTACCCAGCATCAATTTACTTGTTGAATTTGATTCATCCACCTCGATCAATTTTAGACGCTTATACCCAGAAGTCGATTGAAAATAAGAATACAGAAATTTGATCGATTTCAGATATTCCAGGTTTGAAACAATTGTTATTTCATTCAATTGTCGGCCATTAGGAAGTTCATGACCTCCGGCTTGCGATGTGAAACTAAGTTTTCCATTTCCCCAAGTAATATACTGCAAATAATAGGGAGACGACCTGTATTGTATTGATTTATCAATTATAGGGTCATTGTTTTTACGATAATAATTATAATTGGAATAACTAATTTCACCACCACGAAGATAATCAAAAGAGACTTCGTTTCCCGAAAGAGGTTTTATCTTTGTCAAGTGCCATGTTGAAATATGACTTCTTGTAATACTATTCACGGAATTATGTTTTACCTCGCTATACCGGGTTACTTCTGTCGATTCTTTCAAATTAAAAATATACTTTACTCCCAATTCATCCGTAATCGTGAAATTTAGATCATTATCCAAAACGATGTTAACCGGGGTATAAGGTATCGTCCAGGCTTTCCCATCCTGATCTATCGTAAACATACCCGTCCTACCGGGAATCTCGTAATAATACAAATCGGGTTCACCATCAAAAGTAACGCATCCGGTACAACTAGACTTGGAGGTACAATGGTCCACTCTTTCTCTCAATAAATTCGTGGTACCCCACCACGAGGAAAAATTATTCGCCAGTATCCCAGATCCCCTACAATAACCATTGACCAAATCATCATTATCCACGATAACACGAGTAATTTTTCCCCCGACCGAGAGATTCCAGCCTAAGCCCACCCAAGAAGCCAAGTCCTGTACTTTAATCCCGGAACAAGTATATGACAACACTATCGGGATATTCACATTTTCTGCGGCAGCTATCGTGTACAAGGGAATACTAACCCCAGCAGTCCCCGTCCCCTTGTTTACTTTTATATTTAAACTCCGTAACAATCCCTGTGATTCGGGCGACGAAGGTGGTGTTAGTTCTGATTGACCAAAACTCATAGTAGTCAACATTACAAACAGAATAAAAAGACTTGTAATTTTCATATTCTTTTCAATTTGTCATTAGTACTTGAATAATTAAAGCGTCTTCCTTAGAAAAGGAATTCCTCTTGGAGTATTTACTTCTTCCCGTGAATTCCAATTAGTGATTTTCACGAGACACTGACTACATCCTTCCCCATAAGCATTTCATTTTAAAGTTTAACACGAATTACTGTTAGCCGATGACACCTCCAAGCCTACACATCGGCAAGTACATCAATAACAAGCCCGCCTATCCCCATGAAAAGAACGGGTTCCAGCAGATTTTCCAATTGTTTCAATTTATGTTCCTACTCCCGGGTGAAGGTATTAACTCACCCACTCTTCATAACCCGAACGGATCATAAAAGACAGCGGGACAAAAACAGCCGATAATCACCAACACCACCAGTAATTCCGGCAAAGAAAAAGCAGCAAAAGATTTACTTTCCAGATCACGCCTTTTCTGTTTCGATAATTTTTGAATTGTTTTCATATTGCAATCAGAAGTTTAAAAAAATACAATTCTAAAAAATATATTCTTCGGCTGATCTTTATAAACACACCCCACACTTTCTCGTTATAAAGTCAGGGTCTAAATCTATACAATAATTTTAGGAGAATTTGTAGCAAATTTGTATCTATTTTTTGTTAAAATATATCAAAACGAGGGATTGAAATCAATTTATTTCAACCCAAGAGAAATGGAGATACTCTCGAGAAACTACCCCTTTTTCGTCAATCACTCGAAGATTATTCAGAGCTTCTCCATATGAGCATGGATGAGCAACGTTTGATCCTCGAATGAGCTCTGAATAAGGGGTATTATTTGGTACTTATTTCAGGTACATTTGGGTATCAGCCCCTAAGGAGTAAGCCTGATAAATTTGATAAATAATAATTCCATCACCAAATATACACGACCAATTTTTATTCCATATCGTGTATACGCTGATGCTCCCAATCGGCCAAAAATATCCTCGCCAATTTATTCAATTTGATCCTTTTCAAAAAACATTCTTTAAATCTACAAAAAAACTACTTATCACCAAGCACGTCACAAAATAAAAATCGAGGAGGTTCTTCATTTTTTCCTCCTCGATAATTTTTACATTTCAAGTTAATATCTAAAGTAACTTTAGAGTAAATCTTTTTTAGAATAACACACTAATTGAGAGTCAATTTTCCGAATAAGACACTCTCAACAAAACATATTAATATCCGAGATTCGTCAAGGTTAAACTATCCTTACCATGTATCACGAACTCTCGCCTTAACACTTCGTAATCCATGTGGATATCAGTATCATCACTCCAAAACCCTGGAATTGTATCTACAAATTGGATTAACTTAGTTGTATCCACGAGATATTGCTTTCGATCGCTATCATTACCATTATACACAATAAGTCTTCCATTCACGAAAGCATAACCTTTAATTTTGTTTTTTCGATAAAAGAAATCTGTTCCCACAAACACAAACATTTTGTCATTTTCTTCTTCAAAAAAAACATAAAAAAATTCATTCTTATTTTTATAAGGAGAAATTGAGTCTACATAAGAAATAAAATCCTCTATTCTATCTCTTAATACAAAAGCAAACGCTTCTGATCCTCGATTATTTTCATCAAGACCTGAATGCCGTTTACAAGCGAAACAACACAATGTCGTGAATAACATGTAAAATACGTATTTTCTCATTTTACTATTTTTTTTATCTTATTTTTCAACGTTTTCCCAGAATCAACTTTTATAATTAATATACTAGGATTCCAAGGTGTGTAATTGTACAAATTCTGACTTTCCTTGTGATATATATAATGCCGAGGAAAATCTTCCGGATATCTCTTACCAATTGTCTTAAATTCATTATACCTTCTAGCGATCGTGGCCATATCTCCCAAATATCCATTTTTATAAAAACCTGAAGCTTTCTGTGTTTCATCCTCCCCCAAGGATGACTATGCAAACTAAACGTTATATTGGATTCTTTATACTGGAAAAACTGTAAGACGATAAAGGATAATAACGTTCCTGCAATGGATCCCCCGAAAACCATCTCCCGAGCCCGCTATCATACATCCTCGCCCCGTAATCCAACCACTCCAAATTCCCCGTCACCTGCTCCTCCTTACCATTATACTTGAACCGGTTCGCCGCTAATTGCAAGTAATCCTCCTCTTTTTCACCACTATTTGAACCTATCTTAAAACAATTCTTGAAAGAACATTCTCAAATATATTAAAAATTAATCCTCGTGGGATTTTCATAAACAAATTTCGGTTGGTACAGACAACGTGACATGTGTCTGCACCAACCAAGTTAATTATAAAGTCTAGTCAACTTTTTCCCGTATAATACACCTATCCCTTTCCCAACAGGAATATACATTGCATCTATCGTGTAATCTTGCTCTATTGCCCCCGAGGCGCGTTCCCACCAATGATAATAATCCTTACCGTGACGAGTGCGAATATCAATAAAAGTATTGTCCAATAATAGCATGTCATAACCCAGCAAACGACGAACTACTCGCGTTGCCTCGCCGTTGATAACATCCCCGTATTCGTAAGAAAATATTTTACGTTCATCGTCGTAAGTCAAACCCGATAAAAATTCCAGATCGGTAAAATGAGTCCAAGTCGTGGGTTCAAAAGAATGAAAGTAATCCCCTCCACTAGAAGAAAAAGCTTTCAAGAACGCCGCTATTTGAACCGGGTCACTCGTGCTCCAGTAATCCATACCGTCGGCATCCACGTTTACCCGAACGCTACCCAGGTGATCCGTCAAGAAGTAATCAACGACTATGTGAATCTTTTCAAAAACAATTTTTCAAAGAACATTCTCCAAATTTACAAAAAAAATACCATGATATTAAATATACTTGTAAAAAAGGCTGGAGCAAGTTCTACAACTATTTACTCCAACCATGTTAATTTACAAAACTAAATCAATTTTTCTTAGTATAAGGCTCCTTCACACGTAGCCTCTATTTGGGTAGAAAAAAAACATTTCTTACAAACTCGTCATACTCGTATCGTTCACTAAAATACACGTTCCACTTCCTTGAAGAACTTAATTTATCCAAAAAAATCCATTCTCCAAGCCACTCATCATGTTCAACACCCTCTTTGGGAAATACATATAATGAAGGAGGGGTCATATCATGCAAATTTTTTTTAATGTAATCAATATTCAAGTCATTCAAATCTGTTTTACACCCTGCCTCAAGCAAAGGTATTCCCAAAAAGCAATCGTATGCATGGTCTAATTTCTTTGATAAACAATCAAGCAAAAATAGACCTCCATGAAACCACCGATTCCGTGCTTGAAACACTTTACTTACTTCATCTACATGTATGTCATCATATAACTTCCAGCGTTGTCCTTGGATCATAAATTTTGACCAAGACTCTAACTTTTGCAAACATCTCTGTTTATTAATCCGGTAATATCCATTCATAACATTTCAAAAATTCTATTTCCTTGTTTGTTAATATTTTACTTCCATGCTTCCAAGAACCGTCTATATTCAATGCTGATCCATCTTTAAAATGGATATGGGGTAGATAGTCTCCACCACGTGAGGCTCCGTGGAGGTATAATGGATGCCCTCGTCACGGTCCACCGTCACACTACCCGTCATCAGCACGAAATAATCCTGCAAACCAGCCTCTATCGTGTACGTCCCCGTTTCCGAAACGCTAAAAGAAAGACCTTCTCCCGTTCCCTAGCGAGAGGAAACTACCGTTCCCTCTTTGAGCAAACACTTTCACCGCTTTGACCCGGTAGCATCCATAAGTTCGTAAACCGTTTCATTGTTTGTAGATTCAAGAAAAAACTGTCCTATTGCTATTACCGAGGAGAACAATAAATGTTCCCCTCGATTTTTTGATACTCGCTAATCAATAAACTTTTTCATGGCAATACATTTTACCGTTAAACAAATCAGTTAAAACCTGAATAAATCAATGATAAACTATCATTCACGAAAGCATATCCCTTTATTCCTTTCTTTGTTTTTAATAATCTCAAGACAAAATTGTCAATCCTTCTTTAACCGCTGGAAGTAAAAAGATTTTTCCCTCCTTGGCTAATTCTCTCAAACCTAAACGAGAAAGAGCCAAATCCGTGAAAGGAACTATAAACTCACGAAATAAACTTTCTAGTTTTTCTATTCTTTTTCCATCATCCATTGATATATCAAAATCCAAAACATTAGAATAATCACTTGGTTGTCTAGTAAAAACATCTCCAACATTTTTCTTTACCAAATCCTTGCTTCTCGTATACTTATTACCAAACATACCCTGGATGAATATTTTAATATTTAGTTCGTAATAATCGCCAAAATTTGATTTTTGTAAACAAAGAACGACAATACATTCAGTACTTTCCTTAAACCAACCACCAAAAGCCTTTTCAAAATTATTCGCTTTTGCAACTTTTTCAAACACATTTTTAAACTCTTTACTTTCCATATTAATAAGTTTCTAGTACAGCTTTCCATTGGATTCCTTTAAATTGTGGTATCGTTTGCAACTCTTGTATATACATTTGGAGTTGTTTTTTCCCTTGTTGCATTGCTCTTGGATTATAAGGTTATTCATAAACAGTACTGTTTTTAATATCAAGAAAGTCGATCCGCCTTCCACTTGGCAATCGAAATTCTTTCCCTATCATACCAGCCTTATATGCTTTATGCATTTTTTGTCCAAGTTTTAAACTAGACTTAGTATATTGTATTCCAGACTTGGCGAGATTCTCAAACATCCCTTTCATAACAAATGTCATCGAAAGCCCATCCACCCATGATTCTATACTTCTCAAGTGATACCAAGTCTCACTCCAAGCTGCCGCCAGTAAATCACTTCCCTGGTGGCTCAAGAAATAGGCTATAGCCTTGTTCTTGCCATCTTTACCCGAGTATAGGTCACTGACAGCCAACTCTAGCTCACTCAATTGACGCTCGGCAAGTCCGAATTTATTCTTCCAGTAAGAATTCCAACCTTTGCTATCGTAAACGGGAGCCAACCCCGGGTCGGAATAAAAACTTGCAAATTTTTTAAAATCACCGACATACTCGTCAGGAACGACAACCACGTCATCACTACCATCATCCGTGTTTAGAAGAACATTATAATCTTTGTCCACGTAATGAGTCACCAAAGCTCCACTGGGATCTATAAATACCATCGGGTTTCCGGAACAATAATTATATGGCGATAATGAAATGAAACTCTCTCGAAAAGGATCCACCCCGAACCATCTCCCTAGCCCGCTATCGTACATCCTCGCCCCGTAATCCAACCACTCCAAATTCCCCGTCACCTGCTCCTCCTTGCCGTTATACTTGAATCGGTTCGCTGCGAGTTGCGGGTAGTCACTCCTCACCTGTCTCGCCCCGAAAGGATAGTAATCGTTCCGCTCCAACACCTTTCCCGTGCCGTCAACGATCACCCGAACGCTACCCAGGTGATCCGTCAAGAAGTAATTCACCTCTCCTTGACCCCCGTTTGAATCTCCCGGCCTGATCACCCCGTCCCTGAAACTCGCCGATTCAAGTAGCAACCCCGCTCCACTCTTCCTGTATGTCAAAGAACCCACGTAGTCAAAACCGTTCACGTCACCCTTGTCCCTAACCCGTAACTTCGTGCCATCGGCAAGGTAATCGTACTTTACTTTCAACTCGCCGCCAACAGTCTTGACTTCACTCAACAAATTTAAGACATTATAACCGAAATCCAATGCTCGACGGCTATCATTCGTCATGTTCCCGTTCTTGTCATAAGCGTAAGTGCCGGATGCTGTACCACCACGGGAATAAACATCTCCCGCCAGCGTGGAGGAAACGTTCTCCGTCAAGCCCGTCAACCGGTTACCCGTGCCCAGCCCCTCATCCTCAGGCTCGTCACCAAACCCGTCATAAAATGAAAATCGAGGAGGTTCTTCATTTTTCCTCCTCGATGATTTTTACATTTTAAATTAATATCTAAAGTAACTTTAGAGTAAACTTTTTTCAGGATAATACAAGCGTGATTTTCCCATCCCTACTCACGAAAGGAGTAATATCGAGTTTCAGGTTAGCCTCTACCGGTTTCCACGTGTAGGATTCCGAGGGAACAGGTGTTTGCGACCCGTAGTAATTAGTCTGTACCTCCTTGTAATACTTTGTTTCTCCACTCTTCAACGTGGCACTATGCCCGTTCAATGTTGATAACTTCGGGGTTGAACGCAATTCTATATTCCCGGTCGCTTCCAACGCTTGCAAATTCATGTAAAAATCAGGTGTAACCTTCCCCAAGTTGATCGACCCGAAACCGTTAAAACTATTAATCAACCTATTGATTGAAGTTGCCGATAAAGACATATTCACCCCCGGACTTAACGTCCCGGCAGTTGTAGCGGGTCCGTCTTTCCCGATTCCGGCCTCGATACCCACCTCGTGAATCACGCTTTTCTTACTATCGACGATCAACACCTCGATCGTCACGAGCGGGACACTTTGATCTATCGACTCCAGAAAACGCTCCACCAGCTCAACCTGCCGACTCGTACCGCTAACAATAATACTGTTCTGCTCGGCAAACATCTGAACTTGCGTCCCGGCAGACTTCAATGCCGCGGGAATTAATTCAACTACCTTATCCACCGTCCGGTAACGCAAAGGAACGACCCGCGTGGTGACAAGAGTCTTATCTTTCGTTGTCGAACCGAAAATATATATACCACCTTCCACCTGATACGTGAAAGGTGTCCCCGCGAACAAAACATTTAACAGGGTCGGCACGTCCACGTCCTTCACGAACACCGAAGTCTGTTGATCCAGAGAGGTAAGAAAGAGGCGGCTCATTCCCAGACGTTCGAATATTTCCAGCACCACGTCATGAATATTTCCCCGATTCAAAGATACGCTCACCCTACCCGCACTATCCACGTTCACTTGATCCGGCGTGAAATTTCTCCTTTTGACATAAGAAGATGCCAATGCCGGATTTCCTCCCGCCGGGGGAAGTGGAGCCTCGAACCTCCACACGCCATTTTTATCCCGCTCTATCTCCAACCCGTTCACCGAGGCCAGCGTTCGTATGGCTTCAAGCACCGGTAATCCCGCGGAATAGCCGGATACCCGATTCCCGTACAATGACTTCGGTATCACCACATGCTCCCCGGTCAACGCAGTCACCCGTTTCATGACAGCCACCAACCCGTCATCCAGCAAATCATAATACAACCGCTTTTTCGTACTATCCGTCTCGATTTTAGGTTCCCGCGGGGCAACAACCAAGGGGACCGGCTCGCTTAAAGAAATTATATTCCCCACGACATCCAATTCCAAATTATACTCCCGGCACAGGAAATATAACAAATCAATCAATCTCGCCCGGTTAAAATTACAAGTCACCATACGCCCCTCATCCACCTTCACACACAAATTAACCCCATGTACCCGAGCAATATTCCGCAACAACTCCCCGATAGACAAATGCCCTATTGACAAATCTATTTCCGAAAAATACGTGCTATCCAAACGAGCCGCCCGCTCTAACCTCACACGAACAGAATCAAGACACACCTTGGGTGCTCCCGCCTGTCCCCTCACGACAAAACAACAAAACAAGAGCATGCATGCCATCCCAATGCTCCTAATATTTATCACCATCCTTATCATATAACTTTAGTTTTTAGCTTTTAACTTTTAACTTACAAACGGTAACACTTCCTCCAACGACGTCATTCCCGCTTTCAACAACCCGATCGCCGATTGCTGCAATGTCTGTATATGACGTTCTTCCAGCAAATGCCCCACCTCACTCTCGGCTGTCCGGATTGCCCCGGCTAACTCATCGTCTATCGGGATCACTTCATAAATAGCTTTACGTCCACTATATCCCGTGTAGTAACAATGTTCGCACCCCACGGCCCGATATAATTTACCCGATTGAAAATCCGCACCCAGTAATCTCTTCGCGTGTTCATCCGGTTCGATCTCTCTTTTACACTCCGGGCAAAGCAAGCGCACCAGACGTTGCGCCATACATAAAATCAACGTATCGGAAATCAGATAAGGATGTACCCCCATATCTATCAAACGGGAAACACTTCCCCAAGCACTATTCGTGTGAATCGTCGAGAAAATCAAATGCCCGGTCAAAGAACTGCGTATCGCCATCTGTGCCGTATCGGCATCCCGGATCTCCCCCAGCATAATCACATCCGGATCCTGCCGCAAAAAAGTACGCAAAGCACTCGTGAAGGTCAACCCGATCTCCTCTTTCAACTGAACTTGGTTCACCCCCTCCAAGGTATATTCCACCGGGTCCTCGATCGTCAGTATATTACTCACGACATCATTCAACAACCGGAGCGTGGCATACAGCGTGGTACTCTTTCCCGATCCCGTGGGACCGCTAATCAAAACCAACCCGTGCGGATGACGTATCGCCGACAAATAAGCCTCCAATTGTCCCGGACTAAATCCCAGGTTTTTCAAATCAAGCAACTCTATTTGCCGAGTTAACAACCGCATCACGATCTTCTCTCCATGAATCGTGGGCAAGGAAGACACTCGCACGTCGAATCGGCACCCTCCCGAATCATGCAGAATACGCCCATCCTGCGGTAAACGCTTTTCCGATATATCCAGATTCGCCAATATCTTCACCTGATTCACCAAAGCCGCGTAATTTCCCTTCTCGATCACGTGCCGTTCCAACAACTTACCGTCAATCCGGAAACGCACCCGACACCGATCCTCGTACGCCTCCAAGTGAATATCACTCGCGTGTTCCCGGTAAGCCTCCTCGATTAAATCATGCAAAAAACCTTTCCCCCTTGTAAGCGATACCACCCCTCGGTTTCGTGTCTGACATTCCTGACGATAATGACGCCCTAACAATCTAGAGAACTCTTCTTCCGCCAAAAACACCACCTTCAAATGCTTTCCCGTCAAAACCTCCACTTCCATCACGATATTCTCATAATCATATCCTTTCTCGCCATAACACTCAAGCAGATCTCCCTTTATCTCAAAAGGAATCAAACGGTACTCCCTGGCCTCCCTGGACGTCAGTAATTCCAAGGCCTCCGTGGCTACAGCAAATTCTTTCATAACACGATCAATTACAGATAAAACAATACACAAGATAACAAGCGTAACAAACTCCCACCGTTGACACCAACGGGATTCCCTGCTTGGATTGGTTTTTATACAGACCTAAAGTCCAAGTCATTAAAGTTAGTGCAAAGGCAATAATCAAAAACCGAACGAACTCCATCAATTGAAAAGAAGGGGTCAGACAAAGCAAAAACACCCCGTCCCCCGTCCCGATATACTCACGAAACGGATTTATCCTTCTTCGGTATTTCAGTAACAAATAAAGTAATACCCCTCCCATCAGAAATGCCAATACCCCCACACCGCCCACGACACGTACCACACTCTCCTCCCATCCCCATCGCCACACACTACCAGTCACGGTCAAAATCCCGAAAAACAATAATGGATATATGCGAATCACCCGCTCTTTATAATCCGAACGGATCATAAAGGCCAGCGGGACAAAAGCCAGCAATTCCATACTTTTTTCGGTTAGTCCTTCGTTATCTCCTTCAACTCCTTGTCTTGGTTAATTTCCCACACGTTATACTCCCCGTCACCATCAAAATCAACGACGGCAGTGGCTCTCGCCCGAAATCCTTTCTCGTTCGCCTCGATAATTTCGATTTTGTAATTCGCATTTCCCCCATCTGTCACCAACTTGGCCTGCTCGAAATCCAAGTCGCTCAACGAGGTGGAATAACGGGAATTCGTGTAAAAATGACTTTTCTGCAACGTGTGAAGAAACACGAGTTGCTGTTGCGCTTCCGTACTCTTGGCCTTCGAGATCAAAGGCATCAGGTTGGGCAACGCAATTAACACCAGAATGCCGATAATCACTAACACCACCAGTAATTCCGGCAAAGAAAAAGCAGCAAAAGATTTACTTTTCAGATCACGCCTTTTCCGTTTCAATAATTTTTGAATTGTTTTCATATTGCAATCAGAAGTTTAAAAAAATACAATTCTAAAAAATATATTCTTCGGCTGATCTTTATAAACACACCCCACACTTTCTCGTTATAAAGTCTGGGTCTAAATCTATACAATAATTTTAGGAGAATTTGTAGCAAATTTGTACCTCTTTTTTGTTAAAATATATAAAAACAATGGATTTAAAGTCGCTTTGCATTATTCATGACTTACTCCCTACCAATTCTTACATCTATTCGTTATCCCTTCGATATCCTATCGATAAAGTGACGCTCTATAAGAACGAAGAAATAACGAACAGATAAGCCTAGCATAATAAAAGGATGTAAACCCATAATAAAGTAAAGTATGGAGAATCGATTGACTAACTTTCATTAGAGTCTTTCTTAACCATCAACCCGAAACCCCTTCCCCATGATGTGACAATCTCAACGGCTCCACCTTTGGGTAAATATTTTCTTAAACGGGCTATTACCTTGTCCAGATAACGATAAGACTCTTTAAAATCATTTCCCCATCCCTCTTTGACCAGTTCCTCCTTATCCACATATTGATTTTTCTTCAAGCATAATATTTTCAACACTCTTGTTTCCATCGGGGTAAGCTGATTCGTCTCCCCTTTTATAATTAGGTAACGACGAATCGGGTTAAACGAAATATTATCGGAAATTCTCACGAAATCGGTCTCCACTTTCAACATTCCCACGTTCTTCAAACACCGGTTCACCCGTGCAACAACTTCATCCAGCAGAACCTCTTTACGGATGTAGTCATTCGCCCCTAGGTCAAAACCATCAATAGCATGTTGAGAATGCGTCAAAGAACTGATAAACAGGATCGGGGTCAAGAAATCCTCTTCCCGAATCTTTTTAGCGACCTCAAACCCGCTCATCTTGGGCATAATCACGTCCATCAAAATTAAATCGGGCGTTTCCCTGCGGTACAACCACAAGGCTTGTTCTCCATCGGCAGCATGAACTACTTTATACCCGGCTCTTTTCAAATAATCAATGCAAGTCCTTGCCTGCATGGCATCGTCCTCCGCATACAAAATTTTAACCATTTCCCCGTTTGTCAACCGTTAATCGTTTTCATCTTTCACCAAAGGAATCATCACGGTAAAAGTCGTACCTACACCGACTTCACTTTCCACTCGAATAACTCCTTCATGCGCTTCGATCACTTGTTTCACGTAACTTAAACCGATTCCAAAACCATGCACGTCAGTCGAACGACCGTGGTGAATCCTGTAATACCGTTCGAAAATCTTTTCCCTGAACTTTTCCGGGATACCAATTCCGTTATCTTTAACGTCTATCGCAATCATCCCATCTACCTCCCGACACACGACTTCGACTTTTGCAGGATCACCCGAATATTTGATAGCATTCTCTATCAAATTGTTTATGGCATTCGGGAAATGAATATCATCCGCCTCAATCACATCAACGCTCAACTGATAGTCAACCTTGATAGAGACATTCTTTCCCATTAACATCGGATCAAACAACGCAACCAGTGAATCAATAATTTCTCGCAAATTTAATCTATTCCACGATATTTTAAACCCTTGTTTCCAAACAATTAATAATTTATACACGAAATTATTCAATTGATCCACCCGTTTATGTGCCGCATTTAACAAAATTCGTTGTTTATCCTTCAAATTATCAACACCATATGAGATAATCCCGGAAAAAGCATTTTGAACAGCAGACAACGGAAGTTTCAACTCATGAACCATACTACTCATAAATTCTTCCCGAATCTTAGATATCTGATATTGAACGAGGATCGTTTTGATCTGGTAAATAAAACACACAATCAATAACACGAACAAGACGAAAGAACTAATCAACACTCCCGTCATTTGTGTAAAAAACGTTTTATAGGGCATATCAAAATAAACAATCACACCATGATGACTTTTTAAACCTAGTTCTACCATGTTGGAAACGAGATGTCTCTCTATTCTTGAAGAACCATTATCCGTTGATGCAATAATATCACCAGTTTGTGTATTTACAAGTTCCAGAACATATTTTTCTTTAATCCCTTTACTCACAAAAATAGATTTACACACGCTATCTAACATATGAACATTCTCTTCTGACTGTTCCTTTATCAAATCGTAGCAAACCTTACGCAATACACTCAGATAACCATTATCTTGATTATAATTCAATACAGTCGTGTCCCCCTTCAATATTAGTTTTATAAAATTTTCATTTGATTTTACACTAACACTTATCGGTTCCTCCAACCTTGATTGATTACGAACAACATATTCTTCAAATCCAGATTCAACAGCTCCAGACAATGTTGTATTAATTAAATTCAAATACTCTGCTTTTTTAAATTCAATAACCCGATTTAGCCAAAAACCTTGAAATATCAACAAACAAAGTATAGCAAATATCGAAACACCCCAAGTAACATGAATCTTTCTATTCATAAGGTACTATTTTACAAATTCACACAAAAGTACTGAAAAATATTCTCTCTCATACGCATAATACATTCCAAAACCATTTAGATAAATTAACAAAAAATAGGTACAAATTAGATACAATTTAAATCATTTTCATCTTCTATTTTTGCCTTGTATTAAATACTAAAACAAATGAAAAGAGTAATATTAATAATATGCTTTATATCTATAACCTTAGCTCTTACATTGCTAAATGTAAATCTAAGGAAAGATTCTACGAATATAGATATAAAAATTCAAAATATCGAAGCATTTGGAAATAACGAGGATGGAGGAGACGATCCATGCAAAGCTCCGGGTGGAGTATGTATGACATATGACAAAGATGGTGATCCAATTTTTCACATAGGTTTATCTATCCCATAAACAATTCACTATGAAAAAGACAGCATTTATAATTATAGCTTTATTGCTCGCCTTCGGTTGTTCCGACGAGAAACACGAAGTGCCAAAAGAAGATAATCCATTATTCAGTACAAGTCGTGCCATCTCCTTGAATCAACTAGGTGAAACGATTAACTTGGAAAAAATTGGAATTTACAACCCGACAAAAGTCATCAAAAAAGACTCCTTACTTATCGTATTGGATCTAAACGGATTTAATAAAATTTCTATATACCAAGAAAACGGAAAATTACTAGGCAGTTATCTGCCAACGGGAATGGGAGCGGATCGGGGACTCTATATCCTCACCATGAACCTCGACAACAAAGGAATCCTTTCCGCCTACGACTTCGGAAACGACAGGTTAGTTGAATTCGATTTAAATCACTTCGGACAACCTGAATTCGGACCTAAATTTATTGATATGCCCAAGGATAAAAAACACCTTTGTGTGGCAAAATCAGGTACGACAATTATCTCTACCGGAATGTTTGACGACGGTAGATACGGTTTAATGAACAACAATAACGAAGAATACTTTTTAAGTTACCCGGAAATACCGAGTTATCGCACCATAAACGATACTTTAAGAAGTGCTTTATTTGCCAGTAATATCATCAAGATAAAACCCGACGGGACGAAATTTGTCTGTGCGAATATGCAGAGTGGCATCATCGATTTCTGCTCTCTCATACCTTGCACCAATATCACTCGCGTTGCCGAGCTGAATCTTTATTCTCCGAAAGCCACAGTTAAAAATATGCGGAGAACGCCCGTTGCCTATTCCACAGACAATCTCTTCGGGTTCTGTGATATTGAAGTTACTGACGAGTATATATATGCCTTATATTCCGGCAGAAGTTACCGCAAATATAAAGATCAGATAGTATACGGTGAACGGATTGTTGTGTTCGACTGGGAGGGCAATCACGTCCACACTTATTTATTAAGAAATCCGTTCACCTCTATTTCTTTCAACAAAGAAGAGAATGCAATTTACGGTTTGACAAACAACCCGAATTCAGTGTTAATCAAATATACATTGGATTAATTTCCGCGTGAGACCGGTCCTTGGAATGATGTCTCAGACAGGTTTCCTTCCAAGGGCCTTTACCCGGAAACGGCAAATAATACCACGGAGAAACGAATCGTTAGATTAAACCATGGCAAGAGAAACACGAGACATAGCATACCCGATCGCTTTCATCGGATTCATATTACTGGTTATGACCATACTGGTAATTGATCCTGACAGAATGAACGGGTTGACGCTTGCCAAATATTTCTGGTTCTACTCCACGTTATTACTCACGGGAGTTATAACATTCGGTCTTGCTTTTTACTCTATGTCGATCGCGAGTATCGACATAACCAAGTCAATAATGATAGGGATTTTGACTGTAGTGATTATTGACATATCCCGCTACTCTAACATGGAAATGATGAACACGAAAATATTTTTGCTAGTAATCATTTCCTTTTTCTTCTTCGACATCTTTTTCCACCACTATAAAAAAGCCACCAAGATATTCCAATTCGTGCTGATTGCTTTCGCACTACTGGAAGTGATCTGGGGATATTGCCAATTGTACGCCCATATCCCCGATATGCAAAAAGACTTCACGCTCTCAGGCTCTCTACTCCACACGAACTCCTATGCCATGTTTCTGGCCATCACTCTACCCATAGCTCTCTACTGGACCATCACGTTATTACAGAAATTAAAATACGGTTACACTCGTCTCCTTACCGGAACTGATGAAGAACACGTGAGACTGGAAATTGTTGACGATATTCTTTTATTCCTTCTTTCTGCCCTCGGACTAATCGGGATTCTATCCATACTACCGTTTACGGGAATCCCATCCGCATGGTTTATCGCAGGATGTAGCGGGCTATTTGTTCTGTACTTTAAACTGGACCTTCACTCCTTTATAAAGGCCTCTATACTCCGAAGTCACAAAAGAACTGCCATATCCGGGCTCACTCTCTTACTCGTGATAGGCTTGCTTACCACCGTTTTTTATCGATTACGGAAAGATGAAATAAACGAACATCTGTTAACCTGGAAAATATCCCTGCAAGTGCTGAAGGAAAAACCGATCACTGGTGTCGGAATTGGGAATTTCCGGAAAGCATTCGGGGATACTCAAACAACCTATTTTGAACAAGGAGAACCAACCGAACAGGAAGTAGCCCTTGCCGGAAATCCCAACTGCCCGGTGAACGACTTCATTCAACTGGCAACCGGCACGGGAATCATCGGGACATTATTGTTTATCGGTCTCATCGTTTCCGTCCTGTTCTCCGGATTCAGGAACATGGACAAACACCCGGAGAAACTGGCAATCACGGGCGCCTTAATTGCTTTTATCCTTGCGGGATTCATCAATTCCCCTATTCAATCATTATCCCTCTCGATTTTGTTGGTACTGCTAATCGCTCTCGGGACCTCAGACATTCAGCCCGCAAGAAAAAGAATACCCAAAGTTATACCGATCATGACCTCTCTACTTTTGATCGGGATCACGACCACCATCGTTTACCCCCAGTTCACGATGTTCAAAGCATACAAACAATGGGCCCACGGACGTCTTTACTATAAAATGAAAATATATGCCACGGCAGCTAAGATATACGCCCCGCTAACAAACACGCTATGTCACCCCTATTTTTTCATGGAATACGGGTACGCCTTGTCACAAACCGGGCAACATGAAGAGAGTATCGCCATCCTTCAACGAGTGGCACAAATTCTCCCTGACCCGCAGATTTATAATCGTATCGGCAAGAGCTACCAAGCACTGGGGGAATATCAACTGGCAGAACAGTATTTTCAAAAAGCACATCACATGGTTCCCAACCTTGTGTATCCCAATTTTCTACTGGCCCAATTGTACCTTGAAATGGGCCTGCGGGACAAGACACTGGAATGTGCCCGCCAGATACTCACGCTGAAACCTAAAAAAGAATCAGAAGAAACACTACATATAAAAGCACAAATGGAACAATTAATCCAACGACTGGATTAATCCCGCCGAGGGATCGACCGGATCCCATTCACACCATAGTACATCTAAATCCATCACTTTGGGGAGACATCATAGTCTCCCTTTCTTTTATTCTGACAAATAACTATATTCGCGACGTCATAAATCAAAAGGCATGAAACATATCCGGTTACTCACTCTATTCCTGATCTTAGGCATAACTACCTTATCGGCACAAAAGCCCCCCAAGCGAGAATTCCGCGGGGCATGGATTCAAACCGTTTTCCAAAGCGAATACGCGAACATGACATCGGAAGAGATGAAAGCCGATTTCATCCGTAAACTTGACCTGCTACAAACCTGCGGGATCAACGCCATCATTTTCCAAGTCCGTCCTGAAGCTGATGCCTGGTACTTGTCGGAAATAGAACCTTGGAGCCGTTTTTGCACGGGCAAACAAGGCGTTGCACCCGATCCCCTGTTCGATCCCATGGCTTTCCTGATCAAAGAATGTCACCGCCGTAACATGGAATTTCATGCTTGGCTTAATCCTTTTCGTGCCGGAACTTCTGGCACCTCCACGCTGGCTGAAACCCACGTGTACCATGAACATCCCGAATGGTTCGTTACCTACAACAAACAGTTACTTTTCGATCCGGGAATCCCCGCTTGCCGAGAGTACATCTGCCGGATCGTGGAAGACATCGTGAGCCGCTATGACGTGGACGCCATTCACATGGACGATTACTTCTACCCCTATCCCGTGAACGGGATGTCCTTTCCGGATGACAACAGTTTCCGTACCTACGGGAAAGGCTACAAACCCGAAGAACGAGACGAGTGGCGACGGGAAAATGTCAATAAACTTATCCGGGAACTGAAACACACTATCGTAAAAACGAAAGAATGGGTGCGTTTCGGGATCAGTCCCTTCGGCATTTACCGGAATAAAAAAAGCACGCCCGACGGTAGCGGCAGTAATACCAACGGGCTACAGAATTACGACAACCTGTATGCGGACGTAACGTTATGGGTAAAAAAGAAATGGATTGACTACAACATTCCCCAGATATACTGGGAAATCGGCCACCCGGCTGCAGACTATATCACGTTGACCGAATGGTGGGACAAAAATGCTCATGACATCCACTTGTACATCGGGCAGGACGTGGCTCGCACGATGAAAGCTTCCGATCTTACCCGGAAAATGGAACTCGCCCGCTCTTTACGCCACGTAAAAGGCAATTGCTTCTGGCCCGCGAATGAAGTCTTATGGAACACCCAAGGCATCGCCGACAGCCTTCGGGAACACTATCACCGCACCCCGGCACTTATCCCCGCCTATACCCACATGTACAACGGCCGTCCAAAGAAAATAGCCTCTCCCCGAGCCGAACGCAAGGAGAAAGGCTACACGGTAAAATGGTTTGCCCGTGGAGACCGGGAAGATCCCCGTAATCCTCAGTATTTTGTTATCTACCGTTTCTTCCCCGGCCAGAAAATCAACTTGAACGACCCGACTCATATCGTCGCTGTCACCCGCTACACGGAATGTTACATTTCTAACAAAAAATTTAAATGCCGTTACGTTATCACGGCTGTCGACCGTTTTCACAATGAATCGAAAGGGAAAAAAATAAAGTTGAAATAAAAAATGCAAGCATGCATAATTTCGAGAAGCCGTTTGTAATTTAACTGTCTGCATGCTTGCGATATTAATAAACTCAGATCAACACCTCTTCCACCACTGCCGACAGCTCCTTTTTCTCCATGTGGGCTCGTACCACGATCTTTCCCTCTTTGTCGACAACCACGAACATCGGCACGGCCAACACGTGGTACAATTCTCCCACTCGATAGGAGCCTTTCACCGTTTCGTCAATTACCTGTGGCCACGGTAACTGCTCCTCATCCAAAGCTTTCTCCCATGAAGCCCGGTTCGAATCGATACTCATACCGATAATCTCAACACCTTTGTCCTTGTATTCCTTGTAAAACTCCCGCACCCAAGGGAAAGAAGCACGGCACGGCTTACACCAGCTTGCCCAGAAATCAAGCACCACCACTTTGCCCCGGAAATCGGACAAACTCAACAAAGAACCGTCCCGCCGGGCTAACGTGAACTCGGGCGCCGGGCGTCCCGGTTCTATTCGTTGCCTCAACTCGATACAAGCTCGCACTTCACTCGCCAATTCGCTCTCCCCCACCTTCTCGTCAAACAGCCCGAATATCTGCTCCAACTGCTCCAATGGCATCTCGTTCATCATAAAATACAACTGGTAAGCAGCTGTTTCCACGGACGGGTTAGCTACTATAATTTTCAATTGCTCTTCCTTCACCCGCGCCATGTACGCATCAAACTCTTTTCTATACACCCAATAAAAAGTCGTATCTTCCAATATCTCCGGGTTATCCTGCACTTTTTTTGCCAATTCCGCATATTTCGTAAACCCCGGCAACGTCTCCACCACTTTCCACTGTTTGCCGATCTCCTCATTTACATCATTGTTTTTAGAACCGGTAACTGTCATTCCCTTGACAACCAACTCTCCCTCCTCGTCCATCCCCACATTTTTCCAATCCCCCTTCATCTCAATCTTACTATTCTCTAATGCCAATCTCATCTGAACTGACTCCTTCCCCTCCGGTACCACCGTAACCAAGGCAAATCCCACACACGGGGTCTCCCCCTCGAACACGAATTTTCCTCCCTTCATCTTCACCGTATCACAAATCACTAGCTTTCCTTTAGAGTGCATCCTCAAAACCGCACAACCGTCTCCCGCTCCTTTAAACACACCTTTCAACACGTATCCCGCTTGGCTGTTACAAGCGAACAACACACTCATCATCAATAATATCAAATACTTTTTCATCTCTTTTCTATTTTAAAATTAACTACTTTCCTGTTTTCTTATCCATTAATAATTTATCCACCAACTCCTCCAGTTCGTACTCAAAATAGCCACATCTAACTAACTTCCCCTCACGGTCGATCAACACGAAGTGCGGAATACCCGTCACGTCATACAAGTCACTTACCATATGCTTTCCACCCGGAACTTTCGCATCCCGTACATGCAACCATGGTAATTTTTCCGCATCCAATGCTTTTTCCCATGCTTTCAAGTCCTTATCCACGCTGACCCCGAGAATTTCCACCCCTTTATCGTGATACTTCTTGTAAAACTCTCTCATCCAAGGGAAAGACACACGACACGAACCGCACCAGCTTGCCCAAAAGTCCACCAACACCACTTTACCGCGTAAATCGGCAAGCGACAGCATTTGCCCGTCACACTGTGCCAACGAGAACACGGGAGCCATCCGTCCCGGAGCCAGACGCTGGCGAGTTTCCAATTCCTCACATATGTCGGTCAACATCTCGCTATTCCTCACCGCCTCATCAAACAGCCCGAATACCCGCTCGAACTCGTCCAACGTCATCCCGTCTATCATGGGGGTCAAGTACAGCGCTGCCGCTTCCGATGACGGATGTGCCGCCATGATTTCCAGTTGTTTCCCGAATACCAACTCCCGAAAACGATCCTCTATCTCCTGCAACGTATCCGCCTTCCGCATCACCTCGTCCGTCAACTCCGCATTTTCATCCAGCGAAGCGAACCACTTTTCCAATCGTTCATAATCCTTGAACTCCGGCAATCTCCGGGTGGAAAAATACACTTCATCCAGAAGATTACACACCTCCGTGTTTTTGCCGCCCGTGACTTTCATATCCCGGATAAAGAAACTCCCCCCGGTACTCCGTTCCAGATTTGCCCAATCACCTTGCAGCTTGATCGGACTATTCTCCAACACGATAAGCATATCCAACACTTCTTTCCCTTCCGGTACCACTCGCAAAGAACACGCCGCCACGAAAGGCGTCTTACCCTCGAAACGAAACTTTCCCCCGCTCATCTCGGCTGTATCTGCTATCACCGATGCGCCCGTATGGTCGGCCACGGAGATCACCGCATACCCGTCTCCCGCATTTTTCAGGCTTCCTTTTACCACGTACCCGTCCTTAGGTGTGCCGCAAGCCATAAACAAACTTGCAAGCACAACAAACATATTTATTTTCATCCGATAAATTCAATTCATTATTATTCCCAACCTCCATTCTGTTCCCAACCCATGGTCGCCGCTTCAAACGTGTAGAAAGGCAATGCCCAACGAGGGTCATCCGGGGCTATTTCTAATTGTATGCGTGTACTCAAATCGGTCGGGTCTGTCAAAATCTCGCGACGGACGTAAATACCGGCATTCTCCGCCCCGTTCAAACGTTTGACATCATAGAACCGCCAGAAAGCCCCCATCTCGCGCAAACGCTCATCCAACACTTCCTGCACGCTACCAGTAACACCCGCCTCGGCTGACGCATCATCCATAAAACGGGTGCGACGCAACGTTTTCAATGTCTCTGCCGCCATTCCAGTCTCTCCGCTCCGAGCCTCGCACTCCGCCTTGATCAAATACATCTCTGCTGTCGTCATACCGACAAGCGAATTACCGGCGAAACGCGAATAACTGTATAAATTCCAAGGTTTCAATCGTTGCCATTTTTCATGACTGATATAGTCTTCATAAGTATTCGTATCTGTCTCGACAAGACTCCCGGAGGCCATCAGAAGAGGCGTGCAAGAACTGTAAAAATGTATCCAGCGAGCATCATTCTCCTGGTCCCAAAGCTTATAAAAAGACTCTGAAATCGGACAAGTACCCCCCATCCCTTCCCAAGATATATTGGGCAAATACAACTCCTCGTACTTCGCTACCGCCTCTGTATCCATGTCGTCCAATGCAAACATCGAACTGATTTCAATGACATCCACAACCTCCCCCTCTTCATCCAACACATTAATGAACCACCACGGTTCCAGTTCATAGTCGGGATCATCCTTAAAATCCACTAACGTACTATGTGCTTTCAACGCTTCCGTTGCATTCGACAATGCCAACTCATAATCCCCCCGATACAGGGCAACCCGCGCCCGAAACGCTTGCAGCGTCGGCACAGTCGGACGAAAATTATGTGTCCGGTCAACCGTCGGGCGTCCCGCTTTAATCAACGTTTCTTCCGCCAGTCTCAAATCCTCATAGATGTGTTCCAGCGTGTAAGCTACCGTTTCCCGTCCGGGAACCTCTCCCGTCGTGGTATTGTCCCGGTAACCGATACCCGGCTTATCGTCCCCCCACAAGCAATACTGCGTCAACAGCATAAAGTGATAGTACGCCCTACCGAAACGGGCTTCACCTTCCACTTGATTACGGGTGGCTTCTGTCGTCTGAATCACCTTGTCCAGATACTCCAACACCGTATTAAAACGATAAATTCGTTCCCAAACCGGTGTCCAAGTCCACATCATATTCATCGATGCTGTCAACGATTCTCCTTTCCAACAATACGTGTCATAGGTAGTCGGCTCTCCTGCCAACAATCCGTACACGTAAAACTCCGGTGTCAGTTCCACCGCATCCGATAACGGAAAAGCTTCCGTCAAATAGGCTGTACCAGAAATCCCTTCCCCATCACTGACATTAGAAAACAAATAAAGATCGGTACTTCCGGTCAGCCCATAGAGCTGATCCATATGGTATATGTAGGCACTACCCGACTTATCCGTCGTCTCATCCAGAAAATCACTGCACGAACCTAATACAATAGCTCCCAGCAAGACAATAATAGTATATATTTTTTTCATACTTCTTACTTTTTATCCATTCATACTCATTTTACCAACTCTTGAAACCGAGTTTCAAACCAAACGTAAAAACCGGCATCGGCTTCAAACTCCCAAGCGGATAATTCGGATCCATTTTCCCGTTTGCACTCCAAATCAATCCCAAGTTGCTCGCCTGCGCGTAAACATTAATACGACTGAATACCCCTTGTTTTGACAACAAGCTTTGCGGCAAGTCATATCCCAAAAACACCTCGTTCAAACGGATATGATCCCCTTTTATAAAACTGTTCCTGAAATACATGGCAACACCTATCGTACTCGAATATCCCCGACCACTCTCGAAATTAGTTTTATTATCATCGTTATAGAGCGGCAACTCGGAATAAGACATTTGGTTAACATACCCCTCGTCATACACCTCAAAAGCCTTGTCCAGACGATCGGAATAAGCTGCAAGATTTCTGCTATCAGGCGAAAAACTATCACTATAACTCGTCATGACATAATAACCGAACTGTCCCGTGAGCATAAAAGAGAAAGTCAACCCTTTCCAGCTAAACATATTACTGAAACTCAACGTGCTTTTCGGTTCTGCTGCCCCCAGATAGTAAGCCCAATTATTGTCATCAAGCGTTTGCCCTTCCCGAGGGGTCACAAAATCCATCATATGCGAAGATTCTTCATCCAGAATGGGTTCTCGCGAACCATCTTTTCCTCCCAACAACACGTAACCTTCCGGCGAATACCCCACCGGTTTCAAAACCGAGTAAGAACCAATCGGACGCCCTACCACGTAGGAATTGCCAACCGCCATGTAAGGCCCACTATAACCGAATTTTTTCAATTCATTGTGGTTGTATGAATAATTCAGTACCCCGCTCCAACTCAAATCTCCCGCGACAGGCAAGTCAGAACCGATTGAAAACTCCACGCCCCGGTTCACGATCTCCGCGTTGTTCAACAACATAGACTCCACGCCCTGCGAAATCACCGGTACCGTCGTGTTCGCCAACACATCATAAGAATACTTATTATAAAACTCCGCACTACCGCTCAGTTTATGCCCGAAAAACGCCATGTCCACCCCGATATTCAGCGTCCGCGACTTCTCCCACGTCAGTGTATTATTACCGCGTTCCGCAATCGTGTTAAAAGATTCTCCCCCGGAATAAATAAGGCTACCCGAATGCACCGCCACAGTCGTCACGCTGGAGGTCCCCGACTTACCAGCCGCCACACCCGCAATACCGTACGATGCGCGCAGTTTCAACTGGTCTATCCAAGACGCCCGCTCCATGAACCGCTCGTTTGAAATCAGCCAACTGGCACCGAACGACCAAAATGGGGAAAACTTGTCACGCACATCTTCCGCCTGAAAATTGGAAGCATCCGTTCGGAAACTGACTGTCACCGAATAACGGTCATCATAGGTATAAGCCGCATTCGCGTACACCGAAAAGAAACGGTCTTCCAGCGTCGACAGGCTTCCCAACTTTTCGAAAGGCATATACGAAGATACCCCGAAAATATTGTTTTTCTTCGTCACGTAATCCAGCTCCGTCAACACGGAATTGGTATATTTGTTATATCCGTAACGTGTCACTTTCGGATCCGCCTCCGTCGTGGCAGAAATAACCTCCGTACCTACCAATACGTTAAATGCGTGTTTATCTTTCATCAGGCGATAATCCGCCTGCCCGCGCAAGTTATAAGCTTCGTACGTGTGTCCCTCGTTCGAGAACACGCCCCCCGTCGGGAAATAAGAAACATACCGTCCCGCTTCGCCCAACGTGGAATACGTATTATACAAATCTCTCACAAAAAACGATTCCGGCTCGTAAGACACGTGCTTGCGATATCGCCGTTGTTCATACTGCCCCTTGGCACTCACATTCAGTCCTCACTCCGTCCGGTATTCAAAACCACCTTGCACCCTGTAATTCATCGTCTTGGAATAGTTATCCGTGTAATCCCGATCGGCAACAGGGTTATAAGTCCAATCCGTCGGAGTCTTGCCCGCATAATATTCCTCCGACATCAACAGAGGCTCGTACACCGTCTGCGAGGTCGGTACATGCACGAAATTCCCTTCTTCATCCTTCAAACGAGTCCACGGACTAAGCCATCCCCGCACGCTTTCAATACTCGTACCATTGCTTTCCTCCCTACTGAACATCGTGTTCACCGCCAACTCGAATGTCAGGTTTTTCGTCAACCGGGCGTTACTCGCCAGATTCAGCAATACACGCCGCTTGCCATTCTCTTGCAGGTAACTGTCCTCATCATCATAAGAAGCCGAAAAAGCGTAATCCAACTTCTCCGCAGCACCCCGTAACGACACATTGTACTGCTGACGCATCATACGCTGAAAAATATACTCGTTCAAATCATCTTTCCATACCCCGCGGTTCCCCAATTCGATAAGCTCCTGTTTTTTAGCCTCGTACTCCCCTGCGGTAAGATTCTTTTTATTATCCCGCTCGTACAGCATACCGTATGGAGCCGACATATACCGTCTCCTAGCGGAAGTCCTCGTGTAAGGATCATTACTTGTAAGATTAATCGGATCGTATTTGTGCATCAATTCTTCGAAACGAAACTGGTTCTCTGCCGATGCCATGTTAAACAAATAATCCAAATCTGCCCGAGAGCTCACCGACCAGTAAGCATCCGCTGAAATCTCCAACTTGCTTTTCGCCTTGCCTTTTTTCGTGGTAATCACGATCACCCCGTTTGCCGCACGCGCCCCGTAAATAGAAGTTGCCGCCGCATCCTTCAACACGGTCACCGATTCTACATCATTCGGGTTAATGGATGAAAACGGATCACTCTCAAGCATATAACCACTGATGGGGAAACCATCCACCACGATCAGCGGATCGTTATCCGCCTTCCAATTAGCTCCTCCCATACTAACTTGTGATATAGTACCTTGTCCCCGGATAGCGAAACGTATCTGCCCGTCGACCGGTGCGCTCACCACCGATAATCCCGACACCAGTCCGACTAATGCTTGCGCAAGATTGGATGTCGGTTTCCGCCCCAATGTTTCCGCATCCACGATCGAGTAAGCACCCGTTGCCCGTTCCTTGGAAATCGTCTGGTAACCGGTCACCACCACATCATCCAGATTCTCGTTATCCTCCTCCAACACAACTTCAATAAATTCCTTACCGGACAGCGGAATCTCCTGCTTTTTCATTCCCACGAACGAGAAGACTAACACGTGTACCCCTTTTTCCGGCAATTTAATCTCAAAACGTCCAACAGAATCCGACACGACACCGGAAGTCGTACCCTTCAACACGATAGTAGCTCCAGGCAAGGGTATTCCTTGGCCATCGATCACCACGCCTTTAACAATTCTCTCCTCTACTTTTTTCTGCTGCAAAATTATCTCCTTCCATATCACGATAGTCTTCTCCTCGATCGAAAATTTCAATCCCGTACCTTTCAAACAACTACTTAAAATACTCTCGATCGTAGCATCTTTAAACAAAACATCCCTGTCTTGAATTCCAGACAAATCGGCATCACTATACACGAAACTATATTCCGTGTGTAATTTGATCTCGTTAATAATCTGTTTAATCGATGCCCTCTCCAACTCCATACTCATCCGTACCTGTTGGGAATAAACCCCGGCATGCACTTGCAGTGCGAATAAAACCGATAAAATAAACGTCGCCTTCATCATTAAAATAAGCTTCATTACTTTTCTATGCCTGTCTATGCAGGCATAAAGATTTTTTTTCATAACTTTGTAATTAAGATTCGACAATAATTCAATTCCTGTTTGCAGCAGGATTGAAAGAGTTTGACAAGGGGCAGTGTTTGCAGCACTGCTCTTTGTTTTTTATTTCACTATAATCGTATTCTTATTAATTTCAAATTTTACTTTCCCGGTTCGTTCGATAAACTTCAGCACATGAGCTATATCCTCATGTTTCTTGATGTTCAACGAATAAGGAATCCCTTTCAATTCCTTGTTCGTGTAGAACACGTCAAACGAATACCAGCGACCCAATTCCTCCAGTATAAACTCCAAAGGCTTGTTATCAAATACCAAGCGGCCATCCTTCCAACTGACATACTGTTCTACATCCACCTTGGTCACGGTTAACCGGTCATTTCCCCTGCTAAAATCAGCCTGTTGCCCGGGAGATAACTCCACTTGTTTTCCTCCCGCCTCCACGTTCACTCGTCCCTCTACCAAAGTCGTCAACACATTTTCCTCTCCCATGTAAGCCCGAATCCCGAACGAAGTTCCCAACACTCGCACCTCCACTTGTTTCACCTCAACAACAAAAGGCTGCTTCTCGTCACGCTGCACGTCAAAATATCCCTCTCCTTCCAAATACACTTTCCGGCTCTTTCCTTTGAATTGTTTCGGAAACCTTAATTCCGACTCGGCATTCAGGTAAACCGTTGTTCCGTCAGCCAACACCAAAGTATATTCTCCCCCGCGAGGAACACGCAAGGTATGATATATCTCGCAGGAATCCTGTATTCCACTGGCAACAACTTCCGTGTAATTCAGCGTATCTCCGCTATTTTTCACTCCCTCTTCCAAAGCCCGATTCGCTTCTCGATCCAACCATACTTTCGTTCCATCCGGCAATACCAACTCGGCCATGGACACACCGGGAACAATTCGGGGAGAAGTTACTACCGGCCCTGTTTCCCATGTAGTATCCCATGAAAAATACACGATCCCGCCTACCAACAAAGGTAAGACAAACAAAGCGGCATAACGCATCCACGACATTTTCCGAGAGTGCCGTTTTTTTCGCACCGTCCGGTTTAAAATTCGGTTCCATTCCAGCTCTTGCTGCTCCGAAGTCTTCACGAAGCGACGAATCCCCCTCTCCAATTTCTCCCTGGAAACCACGTTCCGGAACAACTCCTCATGCTCCGCTCGCTCGTCTCGCCAGCGTTTTAGCTCGTCCATCTCCTCCTCGCTCAATTCACCTTTCACGTAACGAACGACCATTTGTTTTATCCGATCATTATTCTGAATCTCCATGTTCTGATATTCGTTTTATACTAAAGCACGCAAACCTTCATTTGGTGTAATACAAAAACCAATTATTTTTTACTCAAATCAAAATATTTTTCTAATCATACCCTATTTCAAGGGTTAAACAACCCTTTTCACAAGGTTATAATACCCTATCGCCCTTCTATCTCCCTTTCATCGCCCTTTCATCACCCTTCCGAAAGGGCGAGAAAAGGCTAAAGAAGAGGTCTTGTAATTTCCGACAGGTAGTTAAACCCTAGTATTACGGTAGTAAATCTTTGGTATTAGTATGTTCTCAAGAAATCCAAGCAAGTAGAGAAAGAACATTTTTCAGCCGCTCCCTCATATAATGATTGGCATTGTTCTTATGCTTTTTGACCGTGTTGACCGATATATTCAACGTTTGCGCAATCTCTTCATGACTTTTCCCGTCAAGACTCATCTGGTAAACTTCTTTACACGCCGGGGGTAATTCGTTAAAGACATCCGATAGGGTTTGAAAAATCTCCGATTCCAGAATCCGATCCAAAAATGATTCGGAATCCTCCCCCTCCATTACCACCCGTCTAGCATACTTATCCTCCACCTGTTGGTGGCGCATCAAATTGAGACAATCATTCCGCACGGCTTTGTACAGATAAGCTTTCACGGCATATTCTCCCCGGAAATCAGCCCTTTTCTCCCATAAATCGACAAAAGCATCCTGCACGACATCATCGATCATCGTGTCCTCGTTCAAATACTTCGCAGCAAAATAACGTAACGCAACAGCGTATCTGTCGTACAAGACACGAAACGCACTCTCCCCTCCGCGAGCAAATTCCTGGATTATATCTACTTCTCTCGTATCCAAATTAACACTATTTTCTTCTACAAAAATACAATAAAATATAAAGCACACCCATATTCTGCTATTGTTTTTAATGATGTTTCTCTTTCATCTCGGTGCGAAAGAGCCGTAGTAATGTATTCACTTGCATACGTTGGGATGCCTCTTGATATGAGATTGCTGACAAGTGCAAAAACGGGGTTTTCCCTTTTGCGTACAGTCATGTCAGATAGAGCCATAACCTCAAAAGCTCCCTTTCCTATATTCTTTTGGTCTTGTATTGTCTCCGCATAGCAAGCGTACAACTGTACGGGAACAAAACATTTGTATTTGTGAAGAACACTTTCAGCAGAATCCAGCGAGAATGCGAAACTCTTAATCAAGCCTCCATAATCTCTGCCATTCGGGTACTTACCGAATCTCGTTTCTCGATAATCCGCAAACACTTGTATGTTGTTATCCTTGAAATAATTCTTAAAGGCATTTATTCGGCTTTCGTTAAGATTGGCAGGACCGATACAGAGTACAATATGCTTTACACCAGAAGATGTAATCAATTTGGAAACACCTTTAAGGCTTACAGATTCAATATCAAGTATATTGGAGAATATATGAATAGTACAAGGTTGCTCTACAGCAATATCTTGAGAGGTATATCGATTTCTGTCGGATGAATTATGTTGTCTATTGTGAGAGAGGTATATTCCCCAAGCTTGTCTTGATACATATTATCTTCCGGTTATTGTATCATTGTCTTTATTTAACTGATGTTGCTTTCAATTTGCAACTGCCACTTCTTTGCTTGCATTGGCATAGCAATATTCACATAAATGTGGACATGTGTTGTATTCACCTATATCCTTACTTTTCATACAACCGCATGCCATGCGTTGTCCTTTGTCTTTGTTGTTCTTGTTAATAACAACACAGTAACTATTATCTAAAAGGATTGCATCCGAAGGTATTTCCAAAGGCTCTATATCAACAAACAAATCTGGTTGTTGCTTGGTATCTATTATCTCGACTCCAAGAAAAGTCATCAACTTCTTGGATTGGTAACCCAAACGTACTATTAATTACCCATAATATTTGAAAATGACGAATATATAGCGATGGAATTGAGTTCTTTTGTTCTATTTGCTATTAAAAGTGTACCAATGATGCTTAGAACTATACGAAACAAAGACTTTAATGCTGTTTTTCGGATAATTAGTTGTAATTTTGCACTTATGAATAGAGGTGTTTTTACTGATTGATAATATAGTAGTCATCATAACAATGGATTTGAATACTCTGATAGCAGAATGTACCACATACGATTTTAAGTTGATGCTGGAAGAAAAGAAACCCAAGAGCTGGTTGAAAAGCGTAAGTGCTTTTGCCAATGGTTTGGGCGGATCCCTTTTCTTTGGCATTGATAATGATGGTATAGCCAGAGGTCTTGATGATGTACAGCATGTGTGCGAAGCTATCAGTACTAAGATTCGCGACTATATGGATCCTCTGCCAGAGGTGGAGATGATTCCGCATGATATGGATGGTTTGCACATCTTGCAGCTCAAAGTCGATGCAGGGCATTATACTCCGTATTACTACGTTGGGGATGTTCAGCGCATTGCCTTTGTCCGTGTTGGTGACGAGAGTCTTCCTGCTACGGCAGAACATATGGTACGATTAGTTCTTAAAGGTTCAAACAAAACCTTTGATTCTCTACATACAGATTATAATGCAGAGGACTATTCCTTTACGATATTGGCAAATGCTTTCAAAGACCGCACCAAACAAGAATGGGACAAGAAATATCTTTTGTCGTTTGGATTGGTAACTGGTGCAAAGAACCTTACGAATGCTGGTGCCTTGTTTGCCGATGACTGCCCATTGTGGCAATCTCGCCTATACTGCACACGTTGGGATGGAAAGGAAAAGGGTGATGCTATCAATGATGCCGAGTTTACTGGAAACGTACTCATGTTACTTCGTGAAGTCATGAACTTTGTGAAATCCAACACAAAGAAAGGCTGGGAGAAGTTACCTGATGGTCGAAAGAACAAGTCTGAATATGCAGAACGTGCTGTTCTCGAAGCTATGGTTAACCACTTCATTCATCGTGACTATACTGTTATGGGTGGCGAGGTGCATCTTGATATCTACGATGACCGTCTCTCCGTTACGTCCCCTGGTGGAATGTACAATGGAATGCTGATTCAGGACTTAGATATCGCAGACGTTTCTTCTGAAAGACGTAATCCAATACTTGCAAATGTCATGGCCCAACTGGACTATATGGAGAAAAGAGGTAGTGGACTCACACGCATCTGCAACGAGACCAAAGCATTGGATGGGTATAGGGATGAACTTAAACCTGTTTTCAAATCCACTCCAACTCAATTTCAGACCATCATTTTCGCCTCCCCCCCCCCAATGTCGGAGACCATGACGGAGATGTGTCGGAGACGAAAATTACTGAGCGTCAGCAGAAAATACTGAATCTCATCAAAGAGTCTCCGACAATTAGTGGTCGCCAAATGTCGGAGAAGCTGTCGGTGAGCCAACGCACAATAGAACGAGACCTTTCCGCTTTGCAAAAGAGTGGAATTCTGAAGCATGAAGGCAAGGATAATGATGGGGTATGGGTAGTATTAGAGTAATAGAAATATAAGTCAAAATGCATCTGTCTGCTCTCAAACTATGGAATTTCAGGAAATACTGCGAAGGTCCTAATGGTGAGCCAGGGCTAGTGGTGAATTTCCATGAAGGCGTGAACGTGCTTATTGGAGAAAATGACTCAGGTAAGACGGCCATCGTTGATGCTATTCGATATGCTCTGAAGACACAAAGCGGAGAGTTTATCCAGTTTGATGATAAAGATTTTTATCAAGATGTCAACGGAAATAGAAAGGAAGAGTTTAAGATAGAGTGCGTGTTTGACGGATTGAATGAACAGGACTCAGGCTTGTTCTGGGAGTGGTTGTCATGGAACGATGATAAAACAAGATATTTGTTGAAGGTATGGCTTTATGCTAAGAGGAAAGATAACGTCATTATGCCATCGTTCACAGCTGGTATGGTATTGAAGGACAAGCAGACAGAATGGACTCTGAAGCGCGAGAATTGTTAAAGGTGGTATATTTCAAACCTCTCAGGGATGCCCTTACAGATATGACTCATGGTTATAAGTCAAGATTGGCGCAAATCCTCGGTGCACACGAACTATTCAAGACTCAAAAAGATGCTGAAGGAAACAGCACTAAGCACAAACTGGAGACCGACTATGAGAATTTAAAGAGAGAAATAGAGAACTATTTCAAAGATGGGGGTAATGGCTCTATTATCACAGGGGACATTAATAAGTTCTTAAAAAAGCATTTCCTGCTTAACGGAGACCCGCAAAATGCCCAGATTAAGCTGACTGGTGGAGAACTAACAGATATATTGAGGTTGCTTGATCTTATCATGGAGGGTAACAAATCGGGACTCGGAACGCTTAACTTATTGTGTATAGCAGCTGAAATGCTTCTGTTCAACAACCAGAAGAAAGGATTGAAGCTGGCGATAGTAGAAGAACTGGAGGCACACCTTCATCCGCAATATCAGTTGAGGTTGATAGATTATATTTCCTCCCAACAAAACAATGAACAGTTTATTCTTTCCACCCATAGCATTACGTTGGCATCGAAAATACGACTTGAAAACCTTATTATTCTAAAAGACAAGGAAGCATATCCAATGTCTGCGGATTACACGATGATGAATCCAGCTCAGTATTTGTCGGGTACGCTTCTGCCTCTATTTGATAAAAATGAGGTGACTGTGGTTGCTAATACATTCTTTAATGCCGTTGCAGACGGGAACCAAGGCGGACAAAATCTTGAACATGGAAACATATACAAAGAAGATGACATGGAGATTGAGATAGCCACGGTTCATGCCGTGAAAGGTGAAACACATGCTGCTACGCTATACCTTGAAACCTTTTTCAACAAGTATTATGAGTCTGAACGGTTAAAAGAGCAATTTAAGGGGATTACGTACATGGGGACTGATGATGATACGCTAAAAAGTCTTAGGGTGGTATATGTTGGCATGAGTAGACCTCGCTACTTGTTATGTGTCGCCATTCAAAAGGATAGATTTCACACTATAGACTGTCAAGAGTTAAGAGATATATGGGATGTGGTAGAGGCATAGACCCTCTAATGAAAGTTAAATACATTAAATCTTTATTTTTTCCGACGTCCTCAGAATCAGCATCATCACTTTCCTACCATTTAATTTACAAGTTATTGATATAAAGTGAATTACAAATACACGCATTTATTCATATCGGTAATGTTTATCATGACATACCATCCAAAATTTTATCCGAGGTAATAAAGAACAAAAAACACTACTAACCAAATATTTTAAAGCCAGTTACCATGCAAAGACAAATACATTTGTAATAAAACCAAAACAAAAATTGAATTCTCATGTAACAAATCCAAATCAAAACATCCGGTTCGTGTATCAGCTTAGAAAAGTTTTCATCCTTGACCAAAAACAAAGTGTATGAGAATAAACCTTTTCATCCCCGTTTTGTCTTAGAATCAGATACATTAAAAAACCAAGCATGGGATACTCCATATAGATTCCATGTAATTATAAACGATTAAAGAATAAAAACATGAAAACAGTAACCCTAATTATCTCGTCGCTTTTTCTTGTCATGGTACTAGGAGTAAGCGCACAACAACACGGTCCACAACATCGCGGGCAAAGAGGTCACATGAACCCCGAAGAAATGGTAAAAAGACAAGTTGAGCACATGAAAACCGAATTGAAACTCAACGAGCAACAAGAAAAACAGGTAAAAGATTTGTTGACTGAAAACTTCAAACAGAGAGGTGAGCTCATGAAAAAATATCAAGGACAACGGGATTCCGTGATGGTCAACATGAAAAAGATGGAAGAGCAGCAAAACCTTTCTCTAAAGAAAATCTTGACAGAAGAACAATATAAAACTTACCTGACCAATCAGGAAAAAAGAAAACAAGAAATGGAGAAACGCCGGAAAGAAATGATGGATAAACGTGGCGGACAAAGAGACGGACACGGTGATCCAGCTACCGTGAACGAAGATCACGAATGCACCGGATGCGGAGGCTGTGACAAACACAAATAACCCCATATATCGATCAAATCATAAAGCCGGATCTTTTTCTACTAACGAAAAATACTTCGGCTTTATTCATAGATAAAACTACTCTCCTAATTTCTGCTCTAAAATCTTCTGCACCTCTTCCGGTTTCGGATTCACGGCTAAAATCTTCCCGTCCCTATCGACCAAAAATACGCCTCCCCCGGCATTTCCCAACATATACTGAGTCCATATTCGACACCCATCATCTAACTCAACCAACTGCAACCAAGGATAACCGTCCAGTTTTATAGCCTGTTTCAGACGATCCGTGTTCTTGAACTCCCGTGCCACGCCAACGATCTCGAAGCCTCGATCTTTATACTTCTCGTAAATCGGAATCATCGCTTTCGCCTTTGCTCGACAAGGCATACACCAGGAAGCCCACAAATCAATAACGGCAACCTTTCCTTTTATAATATCCGAAAGTCTCACCTTATTCCCTTCAAGATCAGGAGCCTCAAAGTCGACATAATGTCCACCCGATCTGACATTATGGAAACCGTCAAGTAATATTTTCCCCAAACGAGTATAGTCACTGGAAACAAATTTTTCTGCCAAAACATGATAAGCATGCTCTAATTCCTCATCTAATTCAGACTGATACATTTGTCGTCGCTGTAATTCTTCTATCACTAAAAAATAATACAACTCATCCCATTGTCCCTCACAGAACTTATGCATAAAAGAGTATCGTTTCCAACCTATTTCCTGTTGTTGCAACTCTCGGTATTCTTGATATCTCTCGTTAAACTTTCCCCCCTTCACCATGTAATTTTTATCAACATTCACCGTAATATCCACTTTCCCATCTTCTGCAATGAAAGGAACCGTATACCACTCCCAAGGTTTCCGGGTTACAAATATCAATTTATACCCTTCCGCATGTGGCAATTCCAACACACATTCAAAACAATGATTTTTCACTGTAACCGTTGTCCCATGATAACGGGAATCCAACGTAGCATCTACCAAAAGCACATCCTCCACTTCCATCCCGACTAGCTTGCCATGAACAACACAGCGCACCTTATTCTCGTCTGCAAAAACAACATTCCCTAAGAACAAGAACAAAATCAACCATCTTAAACAATTCGTCATATTTTTCCTTTTAAAATAGAAGAGGAGCTGCAAGCAGCTCCTCTAAACTACACACATTACTATTTTATAACCGGGAAACCTTCCTGCTCCCGATCCAAACGATACATATGATAAAAATTACCGTTACCGGGCTCGTAAGTCACATTCATCACCTCACCCTTACCATTATCACTCTTAATCAAAAAATTATACTCATTCAATACATATGACGTAATTTCTCCATTCAGATTCAATGACAAAGTTCGGGCATCACTATAATTCCTGTCTAATGAATAACCATCACCCTTTACCGAAACCAAATTGTTGCCGGAATATGTGTACATCCGATCATTTATTAAATCCCAACTCGACTCACTATGATTATTCACTTGATATATCCGATTCTTCATAATTCGCTTTCCATCATACACGTATTCATATTTATAAAGTGTACGAGTTTCATAATTTTGAGCGTCATCCGGAGCAAACGTATCATAAAATGAACGGACATTAACAATCGAAGCTCCTTCTCCATACTCGTAAATAAAAGTCTCTTTGTAATCCAACGTATAGGTATTATCAAAATCATCCCCTAAACCAAAATCAGTTTTAGGAATATAATAACTGAATACCTGTTGTGTGACCATACTCTCCTCATCAAGAGTCACATCTACTTTGTACAAAGTTCTTGCTATCACGGGAATGCTATCTTCCAAAGAATAATTCCCAACCCCATATTTTCCTTTCAGCCACAAATCCAAACGAGCAATAGAGTCTGCATCCACGTTATTCACGTAATCATTCACGGCATAGGTAATGACACCTTGTTCTTTCGTCACCGAAAGTCCTCCTTTTCGGCGACCGTTTTTATCATAACGACTCATATTCTCCAACTTATCGTTCACATATTGAATTTTCAACGTGTAATCACCCCAATGATCGTTATGTCCGGCAATTTCGCTCACCCGAACCGGATTAATCGGACGTACCCCGACCTCGATATTATCATCGTCATCATTACAAGCCACCCAACCCATTACCAGTAATAACAGACAGATCATATTTCTTAATATTGTTCTCATAAATCGCTTATTTTAGTTTCCCACTTTATTATAGGCCACTTTCGTAATCCGGCCAAATCCTTCATATCTCCCGTGAATATCACGATTAGGTTCCAAAGTACCACTTGTCAGTTTGACAATAGGAATTGTAAGCACTTTCCCCTCCCCGGTTGATTCGTTATAAGTCGTAACAATCAACATCCGGTATTGAGCATTTTGTGTTGTCATCCCGGTAGAACTCGTCTCACTACTCACGTTCATCCTGCCATATTCTCCCCGCCACATCATTAGAGAAGTAATTTCCCCGTCTCGATCTCTATCCACGGTATAACGACTTTCCGCTGTCACATTCTGGGAATCACCCAAGGCAATCGTATATATCTGATCTTTTGTTGCATAATAAAAATCCGTCGAGATCGGAGATGCAGCAAAACCCACGGCCTCATTTATTCCGGGACAGTTCGTTAAAACATATCGCCCTTTGGGTAAATTACTTCCGGAATCCTCTTCCTTGGTCTGCATAGCGGCTAGCCAATAATCATTTCCTTTTTCAGCTTTAAAAACAGTCATTAACTGGGCATTTTCACCCTCTCCCATGTATATCGCATCATACGCTCCCACGTTATTCACGTCAAACAATAATCCTGGATTCTGCTCCCTAAATTGAAGGAAACCATCATAACGACTATTGACTTGAAGGAATCGATTTTTATTCTCGTCAAAAACATAAGGTACGGCATAATAATATGTTCCGCAAACAACCATCTGGCTTACATCATAGTCAGCCAAATCAGGAGTATACATGTAAAAATTGTAATACAAATTACCCCAGGAGGAATTTCTTGGATATACCTTCCCATTCACATTCAAGAACTCAACACCCCAATAATCCCACAACATCATATTTTTAGGGTGGAAATTTTCATCAATCGCCACGAAGAAAAGATCGTTATTCATTTCCCAATCTGCAAACTCGAATGGATCAACCCGATAAATATCCGCATCAGTCAAGATCGTCAGAGTCCGAGAATCAGACTTCACGAACGATTGCATATCCTTCACCAACCCATTCAAACGATGTTGATTCACGGAAGAATAAACATTCCTGTACAACCTGGTATTCTTTTCCAACAAGCCACGGGTAAAATTCATCGCCATAATCAATGACACATCTCCCGTCTCTCCGTCCCGGGTATCGGCAACCAATAATCCCTCACCCAAAGAACTTTCAACCGTCACTGATATTCGGGAGAATTCTTGAATATCAGTTGTTTTATCCGTAACCGTCAGAATCAGATCGTATGCGGTACTATTGGGGGCAGCCGAAATGGGTTCACGGAAAGTCATTTTATTCGATAATATAGTCTCCGGATACTCATTTCCCTGAATCTTCCATTCGTACGTCAGATTCTCGTCAGACACCCCGTTCTTGTAAATAATCGGATTAATCTCCAGTGTATCAAATTGAAAAATCTTCACGGCGGTTTCCGCCCCGGCAAATTCGATCACGATAGGCTTCACTATTTTAAAATCTTTGGCAGAATGATCCTCGTAACAAGACATCGCCGCAAAAGCCATGTATAATAATAAAAATATCAATATTCTTTTCATTGTTTTCTTCTTTACTGAATTAAACATCACGCTATAAACATTCCGTTAAGGCATTTTCACCTCGTCACCCGCGTAATCCCCGTCTTCATGCCGCAGAGGATCATTCGGATGTTCCCGGTTATACTGGAGCAAGGCTGCCTTTACCTTCCCGGCATTAGCCAATAACTGATTATAACTCCACTTTTCATCCCCCTCTTGAGCGGAAGGATAAGGAATATATGATACATTCAACACATTTAGGATAAAACGGTACCAACTTATAGAGAATTGTTGCCCAAAATAAAAAGCCAAATTTCCCCAATTCTTGGGCTTAACCAACTGATTCGTCATTGATAACTTGAAATAACGATTATCAAAACCGGCAAGTGGAAAATCTTCATTGGGAACCAATTTTATATGTACCATGAAAGTGCTATCACTCATATCCGGAGTACAATGAATTTCCACTGGGACCTCTCCCGAGAAAGAGCCGGCAGGAACTAATCCTTCCAATAATTTATACTGCTCCGGACGAGCTGTGTTCACATTATTTGTATCATTTTCTACCACGGCAATCGATACCTTTCGTTCATAATCAACGGAATCCCCTGTTGTTGCAACCGTGATATAATACAAATGTACCGTCTCGCCATAATTATCCACAAAACTATATTCATCTTCAGACTGATACAAGAATCGCACTCCCGCCTCTTGCTGGTACATGATGGTTTTCTCCTGATCACACGACACCCACAAACTTATTACCAATGCCGCTATCATCAACCTAATTATTATCTGTTTCATACACATACTTTTTAATCCGTTATTTTTTCTTGTAATCTTCCATTCCGCCCAAACCTACATCTCCAGAGGGTAACGGAACTACATAAACCGCATCACTACCCGGTTTGGTCGAGTAAGGAATCTTCTCGAATCCCAACCGTTTATAGTAATAAAACAACTGACCTTCCCCTATAAATTCACGCTGATACTCCTTCGTGATCTCGTCTTGCACGGTTCCCGCCGTCATGTCATTACCGAGTTTTGCAATTCCCCGGTTGTCCCTCACCGTGTTAAGATACTCGATCGCTTTTATCCGATCGGCTGCATTACCTGTTTCCAACAAACATTCGGCCGCCATATAATACATCTCTGGTTTCCGGATCAGAGGTAACACGCTTCCATGCGAGTATTCCTCGACCTCCCAGTACTTATAGAAAGCCCAGCCGTCAAAATAATCATTCACCTTATTGTACCACCGTTTATAACGATAATCCGTGCTTACACCATTAACAGCCTCAAACAATTTATTGGCCCGTTCGCTCGAATGATATAACAAATCGGCATTTCGGTTGGGCTTGTTTGCATTAGGATCAATATAATGTTTAACACTCTCGAAAAGCTCTGCTATATCCAAGGCAAACACATGTTCTCTTGAAAAAGTCAAATCCCTATCCTTCTCGTAGTAAGCATCAATCGTGTACGAGTCAATCCAAGAAGTCCGACCTCCCTTATCAATAAAAGATGTTGCCAAGGGCAAGGCTTCTCTTTTCCGTCCCATCCACATATATACTCGGGTCAACGTACAAACCGCAGCCCAATAGTTAAACCGTTTTTCACGATTATCGAAAAATTTATCCTCGTTCGGTAAATCATAATCATCCGACTTGGGAGCCAAGCCGTAAGGATCACTATTATTCAGCAATTCTATCGATGCCAATAAATCCTCTTCAATATGAGCCAAAACTTCACCAACAGTCAACTGTTTCGTCAAAACCTTATCATATTTTGTCATGTATGGCATACACAATTTCTCCAAATTTTCTGGTTTTTTCGCAAGATTACCCCAACCAAACAGACGTACTAAATCAAAATGCAAAAATGCCCGTAATCCCAAAGCTTCCCCTTTTAACACCCCATAGGTTGCCGGAGTAAACAAATTCTGTTGTTCATCCAAATTTTCCAGCATATTATTCAAATTCACAATAGCATTGAAAGCCTTGGCCCAAAGAGCATCAGAAACTCCCGAAGTCTGGGAATAATTGTAACGACTAGCATTATAATAAGCAGCTGCCTGATCTTGAATGTCCGTTTGTTGCCCAATAGCATCCACAAATCCCCACGTGGCTTCCTTTCCATATAATTCGGGATCACGTAGTGTCAGATAAACCCCCATTAGAGCATCCTTGAACCCGCTCTCCGATTGAAACATCAATTCGGATTTAATCTCTGTTTTTGGGTCCACATCCAACCAGTTCTCGCAAGACATTGTCGTGCAGAGTAACAGTAAAACACAAAATATATCACGTACTTTCTTCATAGTCACTAATATTAAAATGTAGCTTGTACAGCAAAATTGAACGATCTTGCAAAAGGATAAGCGGTACCTCTTTCCGTCTTAATCGACGATAACATAAACACATCATTCATGTAAAACTCTATTCTCAAACGCTCCATGGCAACTTTCTTGATAAAATTATGTTTCCAAAAATCATAGCCCACCCTTAGGGAAGAGAGACTCAATTCATTACGATCCTGCACAAAACGGGAAGTGGCCTGCGTTTTTTCATCCTTGTATTCATTCTCTTCTGCAACCCATCGGTTCCCCAAGGTTTTATACGGTTTCAAATCACCGGGATTCCGCCAACGACCATCATACACCCGTTTATCCACATTACCTTTCAACGAAGCATTTTCCACTTTATCTACCAATGTTTGATTATACATTTGCGCCCCATACTGAAAACGGAAAGTCGCATTCAACTCGATTCCCTTATAGCTAAACATGAACCCGGCCGTTCCTTGGAAATCCGGTAGCTTGTCTCCACAAACGACCTGGTCAGACACTCTGTACGTGTAAGTTCTATTTCCCTTCTTATCTAAATAGATCTCCTGCCCATTCGCCGGGTCTATCCCCAAAGAGCGAACAGCCCAGATCGCATCCAAAGAAACCCCGTCATAATACTTTTGTACCGGTTTATTATAAAATACGCTACTGGCAACCTCGTCTTGTTTGTCATTATAATTCTGCATAGCAGCCGACACTCCCGTTATCTTATTCTTGTTCCGGGAAATAGCCGTGGTAATCGTGAAATAAGCCCGTTCCCGAGGCATATTCCATGGAGTTATACTCAACCGAAGATCAAATCCTTTATTCTCCACATCTCCCACATTTTCTTTTACCGTTTTGAACCCCGTGTATGTCGGAATGTCAAAATCCAATAAATTATTTTTCGTTTTTCCTATATAATAATCAAACTTCATACTGAACAAACGCCCAATATTAAAATCCACCCCCACATTATAATCAAACTTTTCTTTCCACTTCAAATCCTCATTTCTCATCGCCTTCAACTTCGATCCCAGAAATCCCATGTACACCCGTTCCAAATCATATTCATAAGTAGCCAAAGATGCGTAGGCTTCACTACTTTGTGCTCCGGTATACCCGACAGATCCTCTCAATTTCAATTGTTGTATCTTAGAGTCTTTCAACCATATCTCATTATGTATGTTCCAGCCCACACCGACACTCCAGAATTGTCCCCAACGGTTATTCTTCCCATATTGACTGGAAGCACTTGTCCGGAAAGAACCATCCACAAGAAACCGATCATCATAGGCATAGTTACCGGCAAACAACACGGCAATATCCCGAATCGTGGACTCCCGCCCCGTCGGTTTGGTATCCTTCACGTATTGACGAGCAAACATCATATCGTTCATCCGATCATGCGGGAAACCTTCTGCCTTGTAAATCAACTCCTCGTAATAAGCCTCCGACAAAGTAAAACCGGCATTGGCAAACACATAATGTTTATCACCAAATTGTTGCGAGAACTGCATATTGATGTCACCACTCAACCGCTTCTCTTCTCCTTCATTCATTTGGTAACTTCCTTTACGGAATAAATCTTCCCCCGAATAACTTCTAAATTTCAAATGGTTGGCAGGATAAAACTCATCCGCACGTACTCTTTTCTCCGTAATACCAAAACGTCCCGTCACTTTCCATCCCATCACGATCATCCACTCTACACTGAAATTATTCGTCACGTCAAGATACTTACTTGTTAATTTCGTGTTTAAAGAAGCATTATACAAAGGGTTTGCTTCAAAATTAGCCGCCCCGGGAATAATACTGGCATTCTGTACCAAATTTCCCTTCTCGTCATACGGGGAAAGATAAGGATTCAAAACAGCATACTCGCTGAAAGTCCCGTAAGGAGAATCATTTGCCACGTTGGATGTAATCGTTAAATTATCTCGAAAATTCAGTCCTTTGTAACGATATGAAATAGACACGCTACCCTCGTAATTCGTACGGTCGGAACCTTTCATTGTTCCTTGAACGTTATTATAGCTAAATCCTACAATAAGATTCAACCGCTCATTTCCCATCTCGAAAGAAATACCATGTTTAGTCCCGACACCATTACGCAATGGTTTGGACAACCAATCGGTATCAATGCCAGACACAACAGCCGCCAGTTTTTTATTATAATCCTTCTGCAAATTGAATAAAGTCGAAAGATTTTTATCATAATACAATCCCGCATCTTTCTCTATCTCCAACTTTTCAGCAGCATTAGTCAAGTTATAAGAAGAAAGATCTGGAGCTTGAATTTCCACACTTCCGCTGTACGAAATTCGTAGTGAAGATTCGGTATTTTTCTTTGTCTCGATAACGATCACCCCGTTAGCCGCCTTAGATCCATAAATAGCTTTTGCCGAAGCATCCTTCAAAATTGTCAATGACTCCACCCGATTCATATCTAAATCGGCAATTTTTTGAACAGAGGCCTCAAAACCGTCCAAAATAAACAAAGGAGCATTCGGATCATTTGCATAACTTCCCTTCAAATCAATATCATCCGATCCTAAATCAAAAGCTGTTTTACCTCGCAAAGCCATAGTCGGCATCTTATTGGGGTCAGAACCAAATTCTAAATTATCAAAAATCATCAATGACGGGTCCAGATTTTTCAAACTTGCAAACACGTTTGAATTACTTACCTTTTTCAAATCCTCTCCTTTCATGGTCAAAGCCGAACCGGTAAAACTTCCTGCTTTTCGTTGGAAGATACCATTTACAACAACCTCTTCCACTTCTGTCACGTCCTCTTCCAAAACAATCTGAAGCGGTTTATCATCCGTAACTTTTACCTCTTTCGTCTTCATCCCCACGAAAGAAAATTGCAAGGTAATCTCCTTATTACCGGGCAATGTCAACTGAAACTTTCCGTCAGTGTCCGTCACGACTCCCCCGGTAGTTCCCTTTACCAGCACGGTTACTCCCGGAAGTGGCATTTTATCTTTGTCCGTTACCTTTCCCTCAATCTTTCTCCCCTTATCATCTTCCGGAGCCGCCTTCACATTATCCTTGGCAATTACCAAGAAATCCTCTACTAGCTTGCAATGCAAGCCGCTTCCCTTTAAAGCCTCGTTCAAAGCCTCCACGGCATTCACATTCCGTAAAGTCACGGTAACCCGTTTCACCGTTTTCAATAGTGTATTGTTATACACTACCACGTAACCGGATTGGGCCTCGACCGCCTTGATTACCTCTTCGATCGCGGCATCCTTAAACAGGATACTCACCTTCTGCTGCGTGTAACTATTCTCAGCATGCAGCTGAAATAGTGTCACAAGAATCATTAATAGCTGCAATCGCATAACTTTCCAAAATTTGCATACCACTTTCCCACACCGGGAAGTGCCATCTTTTGATTTTTTTTTCATAGATTTGTGTACCATTAATTATTAATTCTCTCTTGCCGGAGAGATTTAGTTAAATAGAAAAGGGGAAGAGGGCCAATTCTTCCTCTTTTATTTTTTGTATATCATAATCATACCATCACTCTGTATATCAAATTTTAATGATTGCGTACTCGACAATAATTCTAACATAAAATCAATCGGTTTACTTCGTAGAGCAGCCCCGGAGAAACACACGTCCCGCAAGGATTCATCTGCAAACTTGAAATGCACGTCATACCAGCGTCCCAATTTTTGCACGATCTCGGATAAGGGGGTATTGTAGAAATAAAATGTACCGTATCGCCACGAAGTGAAATATTTTAAATCGACAGATTCTACGGTCACTTTACCCGAAGCTATATCATAAGAGGCACACTCGCCCACGTTAACGGCAGCCACCCCATGATCAGTTCTCAAATTGATCTTACCACTTTCCAACACTGCCCAGCATTGTCCCTCTCCTGGATAACAAGATGCGTTAAAAGAAGTCCCCATAACCTCGATTGTCGCACCCTCCATGATCACGTTAAAACACCTTGCCTCATCTTTTGTCACCTCAAAATAGGCCTCTCCACTTAAACGAACCTCCCGACTATGCTCGCCAAATGCAAGCGGGTATTCTAAACGGGTTTCTGAATTCAACCATACTTTTGTTCCGTCAGATAACACTAACATATACTCGCCCCCCCTCGGAACCTCAATTCGATTGTATGCCAATTCTTTTGATTGACCGATGTCCCTCGTTACGCCACTATAATTCAGTTCATTTATATCCTTTGATAACGCAATTTCCTGTCCAGAATGCTTATCCACGATAACCGAATCAACGATTCGATTCAAATCAATCACTTGACCATCTGAAAGGTAAAGAATTGCCTTAGGTCCTCCCGGTAGGATCTGTTTCGGCTCAGATACAGGAAGTACCTCACCCGCTTGTTGTTTAAACGTAAGAACATAAAATAACGTGCCACCTAGCAATAATGGCAACAGAAGTACCGCTGCATATTTCAGTATTCGAGAATACCCCAATGATCTCTGTCTTGTTCGTTTCAGAATATTTTCTAAAGCATTTTCTTTATGCAAGGAATCCATCCCCTTCAAAAAGCTTCCCATCTCCATAATTCCTTTTATATCCTCGTACATCTGTTCGTTTTCGGGAGCCTCATTACGCCACTCCTGCAACTTCATCAACTCCTCCGATGAACACTCGTTTCGCAAGGCTCTCCATACAATTTCTTCCCAATTTTCGTTCATATAAAATCTAAATAAATGATCCTTTAATAATAACTCAAATTTAGCTGTATAAACAGTTATTATTCAACAATCCTAATATCTTTTTACACTCATAATCAGTTTATTGTAAAAAAGTCTTTTTTCTCACGTCTCTTTCTCAATAAAGGATCGTTTAATAATACAACGGAAAAAATGAAAAATGGGTGAAAAGAATTAGCAAGAAAATACAAAAAAAGTAAGAAACAATTCGAAATCCTCCTTGTTCAACCCCTTGCGCAACAACTTTAAAGCTCTTGCCAGCTGGGTCTTAACGGTATTAACAGAGACTTGCATTTCCTCCGCCACGTCTTTATATTTTTTTTCATTAAAACAAATCGCAACGAGCACTTGCTGACATTTAACAGGTAAATTTTTAACGGCTTCCATCAACAAATCAATCTTAGAATCATTTTCTGATTCCGGAGAAAAATAATATACCAACTGGTCTGTCATTACCTCCACATCCACAGTACTCTTCGGTTTCTCCCGGACTCGATCCACACACATATTTCGTGTTATGCGATACAATAAAGGCCGTGCATTTTCCGTGGTCAAACGATCTCTATACATTTCCCAAAAACGTACAAACGACTCCTGCACTATGTCCTCCGCCTCCCAAAAATCCTCGGTAAACTTTACGGCATACAAACATAAAGCCTCGTAATTTTTATCGAAAACCATCGTGAAAGTCTTTTCCTTATCCTGCTCAACCAAAGCCATAACTCAATACTTTTACACACATTACTTGTGTAAAAGTATAAAATGATTTTCAAAAACCAAATAAATTAATATCCATAGGTGCAACACATATACAATAACAACAGCGAGGAACATTACCACCTATATTCTCTAATACAGATCAGTTGTCGATATTTAATATCACCTTATCTTACTATCACCTATTTTTTATGTTCTTTTTAGGAAATGGAAACGCTTCGAAAGTTTTATCTTGAATTTTGGTCATCTCAATCAATCTCTTTTCGATCGACATCCAATCATATTCTCCATTCACCATGACAATATCCTCCTCAAAATCAATATCATCAAAGTAAGTAATAGCTTTAAAAGGTCTTATGACATTTGAGTTTGGAAATTTACGTTCATACATTTTCAACATTGAACTGAAAGGGAAACGAGTAGAGAGGAAAGCAATATCGATAAAATCCTTTAATCGTGATCCATTGTCTGCAATAGCAGAAAGCTTCATGGCAATAACGTCTTCCATACTATACAATCTTATACCGGATTCAATGTATGGTTTCTCAAGATAATCATAAGAATGGGTAATACAATCTATTTTCACACCATCTATCGTACCCTTCAGAGTATTTTTTCCCATGAAATCTGTACGAAATCCATACTCCTCTTTCAAGAATTGTTCCAATTGAACTGCATCAAATGATTCCGGCGTGAAAAGATCTAAATCCAAACTCAGTCTATGCCCTAAATATAGAGATAAAGAGGTACCTCCTGCCAAGTTAAAACCGACCATCATTCTTTCTGCTTCCAACTTTTTCAGGAGTTCAAGAGTCGATCTCGTAACAGTTTCCGTGTATAACATTTCAATTCTTCTTTTTTCAAATTAAAAACAACACAAACGAAATTCATATCTCGTGGAGACAAGCTCGGAACCTCCTTTATGATTTCCCTGAAACCTTCTATTCCCCCGTATAATTTGAATGCTGCATAAAAATCCTTCAGCCATCCTCTTTCAATGATACGTTGAACCACAATCTTTCTTGATTTCCACCAGTCAAAACAAGACAAATCATATTCCCAAAGTAAAGATGGAGAAATTGAAACTTCGCCCGTATATGTCTTATATTCATCAAATATAGTCATTTATCATTCATTTTTAATGATATACAAATTTACTACATTTCGTTGGGACATACAATTTTTCAGGTATTTTTTATCAGTCTCGTTCTTCAGGAAATCATCTTTTAAGACAAAATAATACTTTTCATATTTACCTACCTTACCGAACAGACCGTTTCACAATCCAGATACTCACCTCATACAATAACCACATCGGAAGCGACACCAACAACAAGGTAAATACATCTGATGTCGGAGTTATAATCGCAGCCACAACAAGGATAATCACCACAGCATGACGTCGATAACGCCTCATAAAATCGGCAGAAATAAATCCCAATTTAGCAAACAACCACGAAAGAATCGGAATCTCGAAAACAATTCCCATCGCAAGACTCATCATCAACAAAGTACTGATATACGATTGCAAAGAAATCATATTCTCGACCTGGTCACTCACCTGGTACGTCCCAAGGAAACGGAACGTTAAAGGAAAGATTAAAAAATAACTGATCAGCACCCCCACCATGAACATGATATATCCATAACCGACAACCCTCACGACATACTTACGTTCATTAGCATATAAAGCCGGGGAAACAAAGCGAAACAACTGATACAAAATATAGGGAGAGGCACACAAAACTCCCGTACACATGGCAACTTTCATGTGAATCATAAACTGCTGAGCCAACCCCGTGTTGATCAACTTCACGTAAAAATCCTGTGCCTGCTCGTCAGTCACCCACCCGCTAAAAAAATACAACCACCGATAAGTAATAAAATCAGCGTCCTTGGGAGCAAGAATAACAGAAAACAGCGCCTCCTTGAAAAAGAATGCCACCACCGCGAACACGGCAGTCACGGCAGCAATCTTTACCAAGGAAGCCCGTAGTATATCCAGATGGTCCCAAAAACTCTGTTTTTCAGACTCGCTCGCCTGCTCCATATTACTCCTTTTTCCCTTCCGAAGTATCGTCTTTCTCCAAACCGTTCATCCCCTCTTTAAAAGAACGAACACCCTTACCAAGTCCTTTCATCAATTCGGGGATCTTCTTGCCTCCAAACAATAACAACACGACCAGCACGATCAACAAAATTTCCGGCATTCCAATGCCACCGATAAATAATGGAACTATCATCTTATTTACGTATTATATAATTAATAAACAACCAACCGCCAACGATTTGCAGGAACATACCCGGCAAACCGATACGAAAATCCTGTACCGCTTTATAAAAATCTCCAACCATGATCCATTCCCCCAGCGTACCGACAACTTGATAAAAAAGTACGACGGCCACAAGTAACAAAAGAGAAGCTTTGCGAAAATACATGGCAGCATACCCGGCGGCAACCGCTAATAATACCGATTTCAACAATACGGCAGGCAGCACCGCCACGGCAGGCATTCCAAAGAGAGCCGAATTCACCAAAGGCGAAACAATCGCCGTCAGCAATCCCACCTTCCAACCATACTTATAGGCACCTACCAAAGTAAAGAAATAAATAGGCAACCAACGGATCCCCCCCTGTGGCACCAAATGGCACAACTGCGGTAACAAAATATTACCCGCCACGAACAAAGCCACTGCCAAGTACGTCTTTGCCTGCTTATACTCCAAAGAATAAAGTCTTAACGTTGTCGTTCTCATAACTCAATTATTTATCCAATTTCACCAGTTCATACTTCTGGCTTCCAATTCCTAGTTTCTCTCCATACTCCAACGTATGCATCCCGTGACGGGAATCAATGCGCTCGATCAAATGAATTTTCCCGTGATCCTCCGATGCCCGCACCAAATCCGTACATGCCTTATCCAAGGCGATGGGATCAAGCGAAGCCAGAATACCGATATCCCCCATTTTGGGATCTTCCGGCGAGGCATCACAATCACAATCTACGGATAAATTATTTGCGACACTGATATAAAGTATTTTATCCCCGCAATGATCGGCTACCGCTTTTGCGGCCTCGGCCATTGATTCCAGAAAATCATCCTGAGGAGGTAAATTTCCCCAAGGATCCCCTTTCGTTTTCCCGGCAGAATGAATCCAAGCCTTACCCCCCGAGGAAGCAATCCCGATAGACATATTCTTAATCGCACCACCAAATCCTCCCATAGCATGGCCTTTAAAATGCGAAAGAATAATCGTGAAATCATAATTTAGATAGTGAGAACCGACAAAATCCTCCTTCAAATGTTTTCCTCCTTTCACGGGGAGAGCAACCTCACCGTCGGCATCCATAATATCCACCGGGGCAATAGCCGTAAACCCATGCTCCTTGGCTGCTTTCAAATGGTTTTCCGTATCGGCACGTCCCCCGCCATAAGCCGTATTACACTCCACGATTGTCCCGTTAACCTTTTTCACCAAATCTTTGATCAAAGCCGGTTGCAAAAAATTATGTCCTCCCGGTTCTCCCGTGGACAATTTCACGGCCACCTTCCCCGTGGCCTCACGGCCTAAAGCCTCGTAAATCTTCACGAGATTCTCCGCGGAAATCTTCGTAAACATATAAACCTTCGGCACTTCCATATTTTTTTCAGATGCTTTTTCCTGAGCCCGGGCACAATCCGCTCCCATGACAGAGGTCAGCAAACAAAACAAAATCATATACACGTTCCTTCTCATATCCATAATATTAGTTATTCAATCATTAAAATCTCACATTCATCCCCGCCATCACCGTTGCTTTCGGCATCGGGAATCTCGCATTAATCTCGTACTTCCGGGCTAAAAGATTTTCCCCTCTCACCCAAATATTCAACCACTCCAAAGCACGGAACGAACCTCTCAAATTCCACAGCACAAAATCTTCCGTCGCGTAATCACCTTGTCCCGCTACTTTCACCTCCGTGTAAAGTCCGGCAACATACTGGCAACCTGTCGACACGTACCAACGTCCCTTCGAAAAAGCAGCTCCCGCGTACAACTTATGTTCGGGCGAAGCCAGCACGGGATTATCCATATGCAAATAGCTGTAATTAGCATCCAGCGACCATGCTGACGCCAAACGATAAGCAACCTGTGCCTCTACCCCCGCGTTCTCCACTTTCCCCGTATTCACGTTCATCTGACGCCCATCCACCGGTACACGCATAATCAAATCCTTCCCGTCTATATAGAAAGCATTCACCCCGTATGACAACTGTCCTTGCAGCAACCGCTGAGAATAAGACAACTCGTAACTCCACAACTTCTCCGGATTCAAATCGGCATTAGCCGGACGAAACATATACAACTCGCGAATCGTCGGGTAACGGAATCCCTTACTTGCCATCAACTTGATCTCGCTATTCCGCGGCAAGCGGAAAGAAAGTCCCACTTGAGGAATCCACTCCGTACCCACGTGAGAATGATTATCGACACGCATCCCAATATCAAAAGTAAGCCAATCACTGATATTTTGTCGAAAATCGATATACCCGGCCACGTTATCCTGCGTCTTATCCACTTGCGGTTCACGCTCCCCCTCCAGCGGTTGATTCCACGATTCTCCACCGAAATGGAAATAGTCAAACCCCACAGTCAAACGATTACCTCCAAAAAGTTGTGCACTCTGGTACCACGACACCCCCAACATTTGGTCCCGGGACTCGAAACGGTAATCCAATGGTTCCTCGTCGAGATGATACCCGTCATTAATCCAATGTTTTCCCCAATTATAAAAGAAACTCACTGTCCCCGAAGTCTTCTCATAATTATTTTCCAAAGCGAAAGAAGTCATTCCCCGAGTAATTCGCTGATCATTATCAAGCAAAGGATCAAACGTCTCTCCCGGATTTGAAGCATTAAAACGGGTTACATTCACATCCGCCCACACGTTCCAATGGTCCGCGATCTCATACCCTAGCTTGGCATAACCGCCATATTGCTCAAACGCCATATCCTTCCGATGCCCGTCAGTACGGTTATACGAGCCGCTGAGAATACTCGTAAAACGCCCTTTCCGAATACGGTTGCTCACCTCCGATTGCAACGTGTTATAAGAACCATACCCCACGTTAGCATGTGTACGAACACCATCCTCTTTCATCTTCCGGGTAACGATATTAATCACGCCTCCCATGGCATTGGAACCATACAACACGGAAGCCGGTCCCCGAAGCACTTCCACCCGTTCCGCCAGCATCGACTGGTAAGCATCTGATATCGGATGCCCCATCAACCCCATATACTGGGGATGACCGTCAATTAACACCAGCACTCCCGTGGTTGGCACTCCCGGTTGCGGAGCCCCCCCAATCCCGCGCAAGCTCATTCCTCCCGCAGCACCTCCTGACACTCCATATCCCAACATCCCGCGGGAAGTCGTGAAAAGGCCGGGAATATTCTCCGTCAAAAGGGGGAATAAAGAAGGTTCATTACTTTGTTCAATCTGTTCCCGGTTTATCACGGACACCGTCATGGGTAAATGACGTACATCCGTCTCGTTGCGTGTTCCCGTCACAACGACTTCACCAAGCGCCACCTTTCTCTGTACAGCCAAACTATCAGGTACTTCTTCGGCCCGTAGCGAGGTCAATTCCAAAAGAAACAATAAAACAAATATCAATATTTTAATCATCTACTTTTTACTCATTATATTTATAAATTCCTCGATCTGAACCAAACACGCTTCCGGAGTTTCCAAGGAATAACACCGAGTCTCCAACGGACACCATCCCGTCCGTGTACGATTTATAATATGCGGCACCTCTTCCGAATACCCCGTGGCTATCCCGGCCCGCTCCAACAGTTCACGAGCCGGAAGACTGATCACAAGAGCAAACACCTCTCTCACGCCCCCCAATGCCAGCAACGCCGCGGCAGCCTTACCGACCACCTTGTCGGCCATGGATGCCCCTGCAAGAAATTCCGGTTCCTCCTTCAACAAACGGTATAAATCCTTTACTCCCCGTTCCCAGAATATCCGAACCTCTCCCCGATTATAAATAACGCAAGAACATTGTTCCGCCAGCAAACGCTCTTTTAACTGTTGTTGGTTCATATCTCTTTTTCATTTTCTAAAACGTCCTTCCCCGTTTCAAAGCTTCCACGTAACGGTCAATACGCCGTAACTCTTTAGGGATATCGATACTTTGCGGACAATGAGGCACGCATTGATTACACCCGATACAGTGGCTGGCCTGACGCAACCGTGGTACCGAACGATCATACCCTACAAGAAAAGCCCGCCGGGCCTGGCGATAATTCTCATCCCGCGAGGAAGTTGACACATTCCCTTCGTTAATACACTTGTTATAATGCAACAGGATAGCCGGAATATCCAACCCGTAAGGACAAGGCATACAATACTTACAATCGTTACAAGGAATTGTCGGGTAACGAAGCATCAACTGTGCCGTCTCCTCCAAAAAATTTTTCTCCTCATCTGTCAACAATTCAAGAGGTGAATACGTACGTAAATTATCCTGCAAATGCTCCATATAAGTCATCCCGCTCAAAACCGTCAGTACACCGGGGCAACTTCCCGCAAACCGGAATGCCCACGAAGCGACACTCGACCCCATCTTACGTTGCTTCAACCGCGTGGCTATATGATCGGGTACCTTCGAAAGTCGTCCACCCAACAACGGTTCCATAATAATAGCCGGAATATTCCGTTTCTCCAATTCTCCATAAAGATAATCGGCATTCACATTTCTCCCCGAAGCATGTTTCCAATCCACGTAATTCAGCTGAATCTGCACAAAATCCCAATGCACGGATTCATGCATGGCTAACACCTCATCGAACACATCCACCGTACCATGGAATGAAAATCCCAAGTTACGGATACGCCCTGCCTCCCGCTCTTTCATCAGGAAATCGATCATCCCGTTTTCAATGTAACGCTGCCGGAAGGTCTCGATACCACCGTTACCTATCGAATGCAACAGATAGTAATCGATCGTGTCCACCTGCAAATCCTCGAATGACTTCCGGTACATGGCTATCGAATTCTCCCGGGTATAATTGGAAAAATTCGACAACTTGGTTGCGATCAGGAATTTCTCCCTCGGATGACGCTTCAAGGCAATCCCCGTGGACTTTTCCGACCATCCCTGCACGTACACGGGTGACGTATCAAAATAGTTCACCCCATGTTCAATAGCATAATCTATCAACCTGTTCACCTCCTCTTGATTAATCACATTCCCATTTCCGTCAGGGGCGGGAAGTGTCGGCCAACGCATACACCCATACCCCAAGATCGATACCTTTTCCCCCGTTTTCGGGTTGGTGCGGTAAGTCATTTTGTCCGTCGGGATCTCTCCTTGAGCCACAAGATCACCCGTGACAGGATTGTTTTTCGGGGCACAACCGGCCAAAGCCACCGTGGTTGTCGCCGCACTAATTCCCACGATTTTCAAGAAATCACGGCGATTTATCTCTTTTTTCTTCTCTTGTTCTTCCATGTACTCGTAATTTTAAATCGTTCTGTGAAGTTCATGCCCTTCCACGTAAATCGCACTAAACGGACGTGCCGGACAAAGATTCTCGCAAGCCCCGCAACCGATACAACGTTCCGTATTCACCACCGGAATTTTCAAAGAATTCGCATTATCGGGATCGGAAGCGACCATCGAGATAGCTCCAACCGGACAATGCCGGGCACAATTACCACACGCAACTCCGTCACGCAACGGCACACAATTCTTCTCCACCCATACGGCATGACCGATCTGCGTGGCAGATTTATCCGCGGGCGTGATCTTCAAGATTGCCCCAGCCGGACACACCTCCGAACATTTTGTACATTCCGGACGACAATATCCCCGTTCATAAGACATCTCCGGCTGCATCAACGTCGACAACTTCGTCGAGGGCCGTAATACCTGATTGGGACACACCGAAACACAAAGCTGACACCCGGTGCAATGATTCTGCATATTGCGTAATCCTTGGGCCCCCGGGGGGACAATCGGAGTCATCCGCTCGGGTATTTTTTTATCCAAAATGACAGCCAAACCACCATCCACTTTCTTCTCTTGCGCTTTTACTGCTGACGAAACAAAAAGAAGTCCCATCCCCGTCAAGAAACTCCGGCGAGCATTATCCGTTTTCTTTTCACCCGAAACTTCCACAGTTTTCTTCAAACGAGACTCGTAACGAATAGCCCCATGCTGACACGTATCGATACAATCCATACACGTCACGCAACGACTATAATCAATCCGATGCTCTTTATGATTAATACAAGCCGCCTTGCACTTGCGGGAACATAAACTACAATTCGTACATTTCTCCGCATCAATCACCGGGCGGAACAAGGAATACCGGGAGAAAAATCCCAACACCGTACCCACCGGACAAATCGTGTTGCAATACGTCCGCCCGTTTCTCCAAGCCAACACGACCAGCACGATAAACGTAACCGATGCAATAATAAAAGTCGGCAAACTCTTCAACCACACCGTCGTTTCGTAAAAAGCATAACTATCACTCCTTTCGGCAATATAAGCCAACACGTTATTTCCCCATTGATATACCGGGGCAAAAAGATTCGAGGCTATTCGCCCGTAAGAACTATAAGGAGCCAACAACGCTACCACCGAGCCGATTCCGGCGATCACGGCGATCACAAACACCCCCAAGACGCCATACCGTAACCACGATACCGCGGGAGAGTAAGAAAAACGGTATTTCTTTTTAGGGCGTCGTCCGCTAAACCAAGACACTATATCCTGAAACACGCCCAGCGGACAAATCACCGAGCAATATACTCGTCCGAACACGAGCGTCAACACGACCCACAAAAGAATGACCCCGACATTCAAGGCCAACACGGCAGGCAAGAACTGTATTTTCGCCAACCATCCGAACCACGTATGCAATGTTCCCGTGAAATCAAGGAACAATAAGGTGATCATTACAAATGATACAAGGGCTACTATTAATCTGATTTTTCGTAGCATAAAATGTTATTTTAGTGATTTAAACATTACAAAAATATAGAATAATTACCAACAATTTGTATACAAATTACAGATTAAACAACCAAAATTACAGATATAGCTATTCCCACACAGATCTAACCCAAATAAAGAAGTGATCCTACCCAAATAATCCTACTTATTCAGAGCTTACTCGTTGCTTAGTCGTTGCTCATGCATTACGGCATGTGTAAGCTCCGAATGAGCCACGAGAAAGGTTCGAATATGTGGGATTATTTCCTTAGGTTCTCCTTAGGAACTCTTTAGGCTCTCTTTATGAATCAATCAACAAGTCACCCTCCTACTTTCTACTATCCAATATCTTCGTCCCGATATCCATGTAGCGATACACATCCCGGGTGGTCTCCCGGATACGTTCCTCGTCCTTTTTATGCCCCAACCGGACAATAATGGCATTCTTTTCGGGAATAGCGATAATATATTGTCCCAACATTCCCCGGAAATAGGGATTTTGTTGCCCTTTATAGTTCATCATCCAAATCTGGAAGCCATAATAATCCAAAGAATCCTTACCCCATTCGTCCTTCAGATACCCCGCCGGACTCATGGCCTCGTTAATATATTCTTCCGAAACCAACTGTTTCCCGTTCCAATTCCCGTGATGCAACATCAAACGGGCAAAACGGGCAATTTCCCTCGCCGTGGTGTGAAAACAACAGAAAGATTTCTCGTCCCCGTCCTTTTTATCCAGCAACCAATAGGCGTCCTGACAGGCTTGCATCGGTTTCCATAACTTCTCTTCGGCATAATCACTAATGCTCTTTCCAGTCGCTTTCTCCACGACAAAAGCCAAAATCTGCGTGTCCCCGCTCCGGTATGAGAATTGTTTCCCCGGTTCCTCGATCACGTTCAACGTAGTCACCAAATCATAAAGATCGTTCCCGTAGTAGCCATGTGTAGTTACCGAAAATAGCGACGCATAAGCCTCATCCCAATTCAACCCGCCACTCATGGTTAACAGATTGCGAATCGTGATATTTTTCTTTTTTCCCTCGTTAAATTCCGGGATATATTTCCCCACCGGATCATCCAGACTGGTAATTTTCCCCTCGTCATAAGCAATGCCGACCAACAACCCCACAATACTCTTGGTCGATGAAAATATATTGGATGTTTTCGTGTCATTCCAACCGGACCGATATTCCTCATACACGATACTATCATTCTGGATCACCAGAAAAGAAACTGTACGAAAATCATTCAAGTAGGCATCATCCTCCGGGCTCAACTCATAGGTATTATAATCCTTGGCAATCCCCCACGTCCAACACGTATCAGCCTTCCTCACCGTATGCTTGTCAAACATCGACAAATCATCTATCGACGGGTACCAGTACAACAACGCCTGCCGTGCATAATAAGGCAGACAGAAATAAGCAATCCCCAGCACCACCACAACCGTCAAAAGTATCTTATATCTTTTTTTCATTTTCAATTCTCAATTTTCAATTCTCAATTCTCCTGACTTTCGCCACCATCTTCCGAATTACCCCTTCCCCGATACAAGGAGCATGAGCATCTTCCGGGAAAAAGATCACGAACTCACCGGGAGATAACGTGAACACCATTTCCACCGGGTCTCGGTAAAAAGTAAAATCACCCGCGACATCATACGGTGCCTGTTCTTCGCCCAATAAACTTTGAGCTTTCCAACCATAGCTTTCCGGCATACTCAAAGGCATTTGAATATCGATATACTTATCATGCCGTTCATACACGGCTTCCTCGGTTTTCCGTCCTTTGGCATCTTCAATTTTGAGATAGGCATTATCCCCGTCAATGTCAATTCGTCCCACGGGCATACTTGACAAATCATGTGTTTTTATATAGTCAAAGACCACTTTAAAATACGGGTTTAACCCCTCAATTCGTTCGCTATTAGCCAGTACGTCTACAATCATAATTTTATTTCAATTTTTTTATACAACAAAGATAACGAAAATACGTTAACAACAAGAAAACCAAGCAAGAACAACGCACATTTTCTTCTAAAAAATGTGTACACTGCCCGGTTTCCATCATATTCTAGGCCAAACGTTATATTAGAACTACATAAATTTTAATCACTATGAAAAACTCATACCTTACGATGATCGTTTTCACGATTTTTACCATCACTTTTTGCACCAATGCACGGGCACAAAAACAGAACCGCGTGGAAAGACTATATCAACACATCGCCTGGTCCGAAGGAGACAAGTACGACCGATTGAGAGAACGGATGGACACCAAAAGCATGGATGCCTACAAAAATGAAATCTCTCTGGCCGATGCCCTTAGGCAACTGTTACTGACTCCTCGTGTTAATGCCATCGAGCCGTACTTGAAAAGTAGTATGGCCGTCCAGCAACAGGACGGGGGCGCCCGACTACGCTCATTCTGCCAAGCAGCAAACCTGAATGTCAACCTTTTCCGTCACAAAGCAGACTCCACGATCCTTGCTTTGCTTACCTATTCCCAGGACCAACTTGAAGATTCCCGTACAGTACTTGCACAAATAAAGGAATACGATTACAATATGGACCCCGACGTTTACGAGGCCATCGTCCAGCTAAAGGAAAAAGTACAGTATGCAGACCTGAAAGCCCACCCTACACAGGTAAAATGCAACACTTATTTCAAAGACTTCCCTAACGAATACAATTATGTCGAGGTGGCCAACATATATAATGATCTGCTGTACAAAGCCATTCTCAACAAACAAAACGATTCAACCATTCTCTGCTATTTCAATGACACCACGCTAAAAACATTCTACGCCAACTCCAAGGAACCGCGTCCCTACCTAGCTGAAGTACAAAAACTCTATGACGACTGCCTGTTCAAAGCGATACAAACGGCCACTTCCCCGGACACACAAAAACATTGTATCCATGCTTATATCGAATGTCCCTATCTGGCAGGATGTAACCGCAAATACCTGCCACAAGTGGAATACACGAACGACAACATAGACCTGATCCTCCTTGTTTTGCAAGTTGATTCTTTCCCACGCCTCCCGTTGATCAAGACTTACCTCCAAACACATAAATACAAGCCATTTCGGGATAAAGCCCAACAGTTAAGGAAACAATTTATCGACTCGATGACTTACATATCCCCTACCATCACCCGTTGTTACTCCGGAATTAACATCACTCGGGAAACCAGAATTCACCATGATTCGCTCACAATCACCACATACCATTACTCCCCTCAAGGGCTTTTGACACGGATCATTCAAAGCACACGACTGCAAAAAGATTCCACAACTACCACACCGTTAAACTTGATTGTCACGACATTCAGGTATAATGACCTCGGTAAATGTTACGAGGAGGAAACCATTGATTCCCTCGCTAAAGCAACCATATGCCTGATCAATTATCAGTATGACACGACTTCCCATCCCGTCATGAAAACGACCAAGTGGAGTCACGGGCAAAACACTATTGACTATTACAATCACAGAGGACAGGTCAATCGAACCCAAGAATACCGGAACGGGCTGATTTGCGCCCAAACAGACTACACTTATGACCCACAAGGGCGTCTCTCCGGTAAAACATGGATAAACACCCGACCGGATACCGACCATCCCGCCACGAAACAAGTCACACTTTATATTTACGACTCATTCGGTTACCTCACAAGCATTTCCTACGTGAAAGAGAATCTGCAAAACGAAAAAATAACAAGTAATATGACTCTAACTTACGATGAATTCGGCAACCCGATCAATCCTAATTACCAATATACTTACGACCAAACCGGAGCATGGACCAGTAAAACGAGCAAGACGAACCCGGCGGACAGCGAGAAAATCACTTATGTCTACAAGCAAAACAAAAAATAGACCCGCACATTTTCGTTTAGGCTTTCAATTTTCAATTAGTTATCGTACCTTTGTGTCCAATTAATTTTTAAATAAATGGAGCACAGAGCAGGTTTTGTCAATATCTTAGGAAACCCCAACGTGGGGAAATCAACCTTGATGAATCGACTAGTCGGGGAGAAATTATCGATTATCACGTCCAAATCCCAAACCACGCGTCACCGGATCAAGGGGATCGTGAACGGGGAGGACTTTCAGATCGTGTTTTCCGATACCCCGGGTGTCGTGAAACCCAGTTACAAGATGCAGGAATACATGCTTGATTTCTCGAAAAGCGCCATTATCGATGCCGACATCATCCTCTACGTCACCGACGTGGTGGAGAATATCGAGAAGAACGCAGACTTTATCGAGAAAGTGAAGCAAAGCGAGGTCCCCATCCTTCTGGTGTTGAACAAAATTGACTTGACCACTCCGGATAAACTGGATGCCTTGTTCGACAAGTGGAAAGAGATCATCCCGCGAGCTGAAATATTCCCGATCTCGGCTACCGAGAATTTCAACGTGGACAATCTATACAAGAGAATTCTGGAGTTGTTACCCGTGGGAGAACCTTATTTCGACAAAGAAGAAATGACCGATATGCCGGCACGCTTTTTCGTAACCGAAATTATCCGGGAAAAGATTTTATTGAACTACGATAAAGAAATTCCCTATTCCGTCGAGGTTGTCGTGGAGGAATTCAAGGAAGAAGCCAAACGTATCAACATCATGGCCGTGATCAACGTGGAACGGGATTCCCAAAAAGGTATCATCATCGGGCATCAAGGAGCCGCATTGAAAAAAGTCGGCACGGAAGCCCGTGTTGACATCGAAGCCTTCTTCGGGAAAAAAGTATTCCTGAACCTATATGTTAAAGTCCTCAAAGACTGGCGGAACAAGGAAAACGACCTGAAACGCTTCGGTTACAAACAACTTTAATTTTTTAGTTTTTATCTTTTAACTTTTATCTTTCCAATGAGTAATATTGTTGCAATAGTAGGACGTCCCAACGTGGGAAAATCAACACTTTTCAATCGTTTGGTCGGTGGCCGGAAAGCCATCGTAAACGAGGAAAGCGGGGTGACCCGTGACCGGAATTACGGAAAATCAGAGTGGAACGGCAAAGAATTCTCGGTGATTGACACCGGAGGATACGTCTCCAACAGTTCGAACATCTTCGAGGAGGAGATCAACAAACAGGTATTACTCGCCATGGACGAGGCCGACGTGATCCTGTTCGTCTGCGACGTGGAACTCGGTATTACCGATCTGGACCACAGTTTCGCCCGTATGCTTCGGAAAGTCAACAAACCCATCTACCTCGTGGCAAACAAGGTAGACAATGGAGAACGTCTTTACGATATACACGAATTCTATAAACTGGGAGTCGGAGAAGAAATCTTTCCCGTAGCCTCTATCAACGGTTCGGGAACCGGTGATCTGCTTGACAAGGTGGTTTCACACTTCACCACCGACCCGATTGAAAACATGGAAGAGCTTCCTAAAATTGCCATCGTAGGACGTCCCAACGTGGGAAAATCCTCCACCATTAACGCCCTTATCGGGGAAGAACGTAATATCGTAACCGATATTGCCGGAACAACTCGTGACACGATTACAACCCGCTACAATCGTTTCGGACACGACTTTCTACTAGTTGACACTGCCGGATTACGCAAGAAAGCGAAAGTCAGTGAAGACGTGGAATTCTATTCCGTGATGCGTTCCGTACGTGCCATCGAAGACAGTGACGTGTGCATGCTACTGATTGATGCTACCCGGGGAATGGAATCTCAGGACTTGAACATATTCCATCTCATCGAGCGTAACCAGAAAGGCGTGGTAGTCCTCGTAAACAAGTGGGACCTGATCGAGAAAGATAACAAAACGACTATCAATTTTGAGAAAGAACTGCGGGCAAAAATGGCCCCCTTCAACGACGTGGAAATCATTTTCACCTCGGCTCTCACAAAACAACGTCTGTTGAAAGCGCTTGAATCAGCCATCCAGACCTACGAAAACAGAAAACAAAAACTGAAAACATCCGAACTGAACCGCATCATGCTGGAAGAGATCGAAAACTTCCCTCCCCCCAGCTTGAAAGGAAAATATATCCGCATAAAATACGTGACACAGTTACCATCAAAAACCCCAACTTTCGCATTTTATTGCAACTTACCGCAATACGTGAAAGAACCTTACAAGCGTTTCCTGGAAAACAAAATCCGGGAACACTGGAAGTTCACGGGTGTACCGATTCAGATTTTCATGCGTAAAAAATAAAAAAATGAAAACCATCCTCACTGCAGGATGGTTTTTATTTTATCATTATATTTGTTCTATTCAAAAAATCATATTATGGCAAAAAATACAATAGAACATGATGGAATCGTGACGCAGGTGACTGAAACCTTTATTATTGTGACCATACAAAGCCAAACAGCTTGTGCAGGATGCCACGCCAAAGGAGCTTGCGGCATGTCGGAAATGGCACTGAAAAGTATCACGGCGGAAAAACCAAATGAAGATGTGAAAATCGGTGATAAAGTAATCGTCAGTGCCAGTACCCAAAATGCCATGCTTTCCGTCCTACTGGCATACATCGTTCCTTCCATCCTTATAATCGCCGTTCTGGCTTTGTTAATTCTTGCCGGGACCAGTGAAGTCCTAGCTGCAACGCTGTCTCTAACGACTACAACAGTATATTTTATTGTTCTTTATTTATTAAGAAACAAGTTTGCCAAAAAAATAAAATTCAAGGTTAAAATAGCATAACCTAGAAAAAAAATAATAACTTTACGGGCGTTATTACAAACTAGAGGAGACAAAACAAACACCTTTATGATGACTACTACCATTATTTACACCATTATTTCTTTGTGCGCTATTGGAATCGCGTCTGCCGTGATTCTTTATTTTGTTGCACAAAAATTCAAGGTCGAGGAAGACCCTAGAATTGATACCGTGGAAAGTATACTACCGGGAGCTAATTGCGGAGGATGTGGCAAACCCGGGTGTAGGGGATTTGCAGAAGCCACGGTAAAGGCGACTTCATTGGATGGACTGTTTTGTCCGGTTGGAGGTGCGGAAACCATGACGAAAGTTGCCGCTGCTTTGGGTATGGAAGTAACTGCACAAACTCCACAAATCGCAGTGGTAAGATGCAACGGCACGTGTGACCATCGTCAACGTACCAGTCAATATGACGGTTACAAATCATGCGCCATCGAACATTCCCTTTACCGGGGAGAAAGCGATTGTACATTCGGTTGCCTCGGGTGTGGAGATTGCGTAACAGCCTGCCCGTTCGATGCCATTCACATGGACGAAAACGGTCTCCCAGTCGTTTCCGAGGAGAAATGCGTGGCATGTGGAGCTTGCGTGAAGGCCTGCCCGAGAAATATCATCGAATTGCGAAACAAAGGAGTGAAAGACCGACGAGTTTTCGTTTGTTGCGTGAACAAGGACAAAGGGAACATTGCCCGTAAAGCCTGTACAGCAGCTTGCATCGGATGTGGGAAATGCGTGAAAGAGTGTCCATTCGAGGCCATCACGTTAGAAAACAACTTGGCATACATTGACTTCCGCAAGTGCCGACTTTGCCGGAAATGTGTCAGTGTTTGTCCGACACACGCGATCCACGAGGTTAATTTCCCTCCCCGGAAAATCACCGAACCTGCAGACCAGTTGAAAACTGAAACGAATTAATTGACGATTTATGAATGACGATTAACGATGAATAAATCTAAAATCAAGAAATCTAAATCTAAAATTTAAAAGTTCATTAGTTTTTCAATCTAAAATTTAAAATCTAACACCTAAAACTAATACACCGTGCTTAAGACATTTAAAATTGGGGGAGTTCACCCACCAGAAAATAAATTATCAGCACAAGGGGAAATCATCACGCTTCCCCTCCCCGAACAAGTAAGTATACCATTATCACAACATATCGGGGCTCCTGCCGTTCCCACGGTGAAAAAAGGAGATCAAGTAAAAGTAGGACAAATCATCGGTCAAGCTGCCGGTTTCATATCAGCAAACATACACAGTTCCGTATCCGGAACCGTCATGTCACTTGATCCCGTGATCGATGCCAGCGGGTATCCCCGCCCGGCTGTTACCATTAAGGTGGAAGGTGACGAATGGGACGAAAATATCCTAAAAGAACCCATCAACAAGCAACCCGGTACATTCACGAAAGAAGAAATACTAGCAGCCATCAGTGCAGCAGGAATCGTCGGTATGGGTGGCGCCACCTTCCCGACACAAGTAAAACTATCCCCCCCTCCCGGAAGTACCGCCGAAGTACTGATCATAAACGGTGTGGAATGTGAGCCTTACCTCACGGCTGACCATCGTTTAATGCTGGAACATGGGAAGGAATTAATCATGGGTATAGAACTCATCATGAAAGCCCTCGGCGTGAAACGCACGATCGTGGGAATCGAAAATAATAAACGGGACGCCATTGAAGAACTTGGTAAGCTTGCCAGACTGACGGACGGAATCGAAATCTGCCCGTTAAAAATACAATACCCGCAAGGAGGTGAAAAACAATTAATACAAGCGACCACGGGAAAATTCGTACCATCGGGCGGACTACCTATTGCTGTCGGAGCCGTGGTTCAAAACGTGGGAACGGTATATGCCGTGTACGAAGCTGTTATGAAACACAAACCCTTGTTCGAACGGGTAGTCACGGTTACCGGAAAATCATTAAAAGAACCGGGTAACTACCTTTGCCGCATCGGAACCCCGATCTCACAACTGATCGAGGCCGCCGGGGGATTACCTGAAGACACGGGTAAAGTGATCGGAGGAGGTCCCATGATGGGGAAAGCCCTAACCAACACAAGCATTCCCGTTACAAAAGGCACGAGCGGCATCCTACTGATGCGTCAAGAGGAATCTACCCGCAAAGAATATCGCAACTGTATCCGTTGCTCGAAATGCGTTAACGTATGCCCCATGGGATTGGAACCCTATTATTTGATGGTGCTTGGAGAACACAACAAGCTGGAGATGCTGGAATCGGAAAAGATCATGGATTGTATTGAATGCGGTTCATGTAGTTTTACCTGTCCCGCAAATCGTCCGTTGCTTGATGTGATCCGTCTGGCAAAAGCCAGAACCGGTCAAATGATTCGGTCGAGAAAGAAATAAAAAATTAATTTAGAATGAAAATTCGTAAGATCTAAAATATTTTATATGAGTAATTTCACCATATCCCCCTCCCCCCACGTTCACGGCGGGGATTCGATAGAAAAAAACATGTACGGCGTACTTATTGCGTTAGTACCTACGTTTATCTTTTCTATCGTATTTTTCGGGCTGGGAGCCATTCTGGTAACCCTCACCTCGGTAGCTGCCTGCCTTGTATTCGAATACGTTATTCAAAAATACCTCATGAAGCAACGTCCCACGATATGGGACGGGTCAGCCATCATCACGGGAGTATTGCTGGCATTTAACCTTCCCTCCTCCCTTCCCTTGTGGATCGTGGTGATCGGGGCGTTGGTTGCCATCGGTATCGGTAAGATGAGTTTCGGAGGATTAGGAAACAATATTTTCAACCCGGCTCTCGTAGGTCGTGTTTTCCTATTGATCTCTTTCCCGGTACAAATGACCACTTGGCCCGTACCGAACGGGTTCGCCACGGCTGATGCCGTAACCGGAGCTACCCCTCTGGCACTCGTGAAAGAAGCCGTCAAGAACGGACAAGCCGTCGGTGACACACTATCTTCAGTTGGAATCACTACCGGCAACCTGATTCTCGGTAACATCGGGGGAAGTTTAGGAGAAGTAGCCGCTATCGGACTTTTACTAGGATTTGCTTATATGTTAATCCGGAAGATCATCAGCTGGCACATCCCAGTAGCTATCTTTGCCACGGTTATCGTATTCTCCGGAATACTGAATCTAGCCGATCCCGCACAATTTGCCGGCCCGGTTTTCCATCTCTTTACAGGAGGTTTGATGTTAGGAGCGATCTTTATGGCAACGGATTACGTAACCTCACCCATGACGCATAAAGGAATGCTTATTTACGGTGTCGGTATCGGACTATTGACCGTGATCATCCGTGTATTCGGGGCTTACCCGGAAGGAATGTCTTTCGCCATCCTGATCATGAACGGATTCACACCGCTGATAAATAGATATTGTAAACCCCGACGATTTTAAATTTACTAATTGTAGATTGTAAATTGCTTACAAATGGAATTTAAAATTTAAAATCTAAAATTTAAAATCTAAACTGATGGGAAAGAAATTAGAATCAAGCTTCAAAAATATGGTACTGGTGTTATTCTTGGTAACACTGGTTTCTTCTGTCGCCGTGGGAGTTGTGAACTCACTCACGTCCGGGTTGATTGAAAAAGTAAAAATTGAAAAACAGGTACAAGCCATTCGTGCCGTGGTTCCCGCTTTTGATAATGACCCGATGACGGAAAAACAGATCGTGAAAGTAGATGGAGGTGAATTAGAATTCTATCCGGCCAAAGCAAACGGGCAACTCGTGGGGACGGCCATTAAAACATTCACGAATAACGGGTTCGGCGGGCTTATTGAACTTATGGTAGGATTCACCCCGGACGGGAGCATATATAACTACTCCGTGCTAAGCCACAAAGAAACCCCGGGATTAGGTTCCAAAATGGACACATGGTTCGTGAAAGGTGCCAAAGGGGATATTACCGGAAAAACCCCGGGTACGCAAGGACTTCAGGTTTCAAAGGACGGCGGAAACGTGGATGCCATCACGGCCGCAACGATTTCATCACGAGCCTTCCTAGATGCAGTAAACCGGGCAGCAAAGGCATTGACTGAATCCGCAAAATAACACGTAAAATCAATGAAAGAATAAAGATATGAACAACTGGCAAACTTTTACCAAAGGGTTCTTCAAGGAAAATCCGACCTTCGTACTCCTGCTCGGGATGTGTCCCACGCTGGGAGTGACCACCTCCGCCATTAACGGCTTGGGGATGGGATTAGCCACGGCTTTCGTTCTGGTACTATCCAACTTGGCCATCTCGCTCGTGGCAAACCTGATTCCCGACAAAATCCGGATTCCCGGTTTTATCGTGATCATTGCTGCATTCGTTACTGTGGTCGATATGTGTATGGCAGCTTACCTGCCGAGCTTGCACGAATCGTTGGGATTATTCATTCCGTTGATCGTGGTGAACTGTATCGTGTTGGGACGAGCTGAATCATTCGCATCCAAGAACAAAGCCCTTCCTTCCATGCTGGACGGTTTGGGCATCGGTCTCGGTTTCACCATGGCTTTAACAATATTAGGAGCAATCCGTGAAATTCTGGGTAGTGGAAAGTTCTTCAACATGACTCTCTACAATGAAAACTACGGAATGCTCGTTTTCGTCTTGGCCCCAGGAGCGTTTATCGCCCTAGGTTACCTGATCGCTTTTATCAACAGAATAAGAAAAACCAACTAATTGTAAATTTTAGATTGTAAATTGTAAATTGAAAAAGCAATCTAAAATCTAAAATCTAAAATCTAAAATTAGAAACATGGAATACGTTTTTATATTTATAGCCGCAGTATTTGTCAACAATATCGTGTTGGCACAATTCTTGGGAATCTGCCCGTTCCTAGGGGTTTCCAAGAGCGTACCCACGGCACTCGGTATGACAGGAGCCGTTACGTTCGTGATGATTCTGGCAACCCTGGTAACGTTTATCGTACAGAAAACCGTACTTGACCCGTTCGGCATCGGATTCATGCAAACCATCGTGTTTATCCTAATCATTGCCGCCCTCGTTCAGATGGTAGAAATCATTCTGAAAAAGGTAAGTCCGTCGCTTTATCAAGCATTGGGAGTTTTCCTACCCTTGATCACGACGAACTGTGCCGTGCTTGGTGTGGCCATCATGGTGATTCAAAAAGATTATAACTTACTGGAATCCGTTGTTTTTGCAGCCTCAACCGCCTTAGGTTTCGGATTAGCCTTAACCATCTTTGCCGGAATCCGGGAACAACTGGAACTATCCTCCATTCCTCAAGGAATGAAAGGAACCCCTATCGCACTGGTTACAGCCGGATTACTGGCCATGGCATTTATGGGATTCTCGGGGATCGTATAATAAGTCGAAGGTTTATAAACCTTCGACTCACTTCCCCATCAAGCTAACAAACTCGTCATACACGCATCCCGTGAAATCGGAAAGCACCCGATCGACTTTGTCCTGTATCTTCTCCCTCGGATTCGTGGTTGCCAAACCGACAACCTTCATCCCCGCACGCTGTCCGGCCTCTATCCCGGAAAAAGAATCTTCGAAGACACAACAATCATCCGGTTCTATCTGTAACTCTCGTGCTGCCAACAAATAGCACTCCGGATCCGGTTTAGACCGGGTAATCTTATCTGCCGTGATCATACATTCAAATAACTCGGCAAACTCCGGGTGAACCCTCAAAACGTAAGCCATTTTCTTATTATTTGAACTGGTAACCAAGGCCGTTCTCACCCCATGTTTCTGTAACGTCCTGATAAATTGTTCCACCCCGGGGAAGTAAGGAAAATTCATCCAACGCTCGAATTCGTCAAGTTCCCGTGAAACCTGTTGTTGTAAAGCGACATCACCTTCGAAATAATTCTTCAAAATCAGTTCAGTCGTCTGCCCTTTAATTACTTTATGAAATTCCGGCATATCCGGATGGTAACGTTTCCCCTGTTCCCGCCAGAAATTATCGTACTGCCCCTCCGTGTCAAGCACCACCCCATCCATATCGAATAATGCCGCAAATCGTCTCACTCTATCCATAATCTTTCATCTCAATAATACATAGGTCACAAAAATATCGAAAAAAGGGTAATCCGGACAAATCCGAAACAATTTATTTGGTCTGTACAAGATAACTTGATAATTTTGCACACAAAATAAATAATATGCAGTTAACTCATCCTATTTTTAAAATATTATCCGGAATCGCGGCAGAAAAGGGGTTGGAAATTTACGTTATCGGGGGATACGTGCGCGACCTGATATTACGACGCCCCTCCAAGGACATTGATATTGTCGTGTTGGGGAGCGGAATAGAATTGGCTGAGACAGCTGCCAAGCAACTCGGTGATTTAACGGTTTCCGTGTTCAAAAACTTCGGAACTGCCATGTTCCGCTATAAAGGAGTTGAGATTGAATTCGTGGGAGCCCGCAAGGAATCCTATCATCTGGACTCTCGTAAACCCATTGTTGAAGAAGGAACCATCGATGACGATCAGAAACGGCGTGATTTCACGATCAACGCTTTGGCCATATCCTTGAACCAAGAGAACTACGGGACACTGGTTGACCCGTTCGGGGGACTTCAGGATTTAGAGGATGGAATATTAAAAACTCCCCTCGATCCGATTATCACGTTTTCGGATGATCCCTTGCGTATGATGCGGGCCGTCCGTTTTGCCTCACAATTGAATTTCACGATCGAACCCGTGACATTTGAAAGTATCATCGCAAATCGGGATCGATTGAAAATCGTCTCCAAAGAGCGCATCATGGACGAGTTCAACAAGATCATGGCCTCACCGAAACCTTCCGTGGGATTAAAATTACTGGAACAATCCGGCCTGTTGAGAGTATTCTTCCCGGAACTATCCGCTTTAAAAGGCGTGGAACACGTGGATGGCATCGGACACAAAGATAACTTTTACCACACGCTGACTGTCGTGGATTCGGTAAGTCGTGTTTCCGATAACCTGTGGTTACGCTGGGCAGCCTTACTGCATGATATAGCCAAACCGGTCACCAAGAAATTCATTCCGGGACAAGGGTGGACTTTCTACGGGCATAACCACGTGGGCGAACGTATGGTCGGGAGATTATTCAACCGCTTGAAACTTCCCCAAAACGAGAAGATGAAATACGTACAAAAGCTGGTAGGCCTGCATATGCGCCCGATCGTTCTCTCGGAAGACATTGTAACGGATTCAGCCGTACGCCGCCTGCTTTTCGATGCGGGGGACGATATCGACGATCTGATGACTCTTGCCGAGGCGGACATCACTTCTAAAAATGAAGAGAAAGTGCGTCGATTTCTGGCAAACTTCCAGATCGTGCGCCAAAAACTGAAAGAAGTCGAAGAAAAGGATGCCATCCGGAATTTTCAACCTCCTGTCAGCGGGGAAGAGATTATGGAAACATTCCAACTCCCCCCCTGTAAGGCAATCGGGGATATTAAAAATGCCATCAAAGAGGCAATCCTTGATGGCATTATCGGCAATAATCCTACCGAAGCCCGGGAATACATGTTCCAAGTAGCGACAGAACTAGGGATTCAGAAAGAAGGTGAATAGGGATCAGAAATGATCCTTACGTTTCTTCACTTCATCCACGAGTTTCGTGAAAGATTTCTCTTTTTTCCGTTTCTCATGTTCGGAGGCAGAGAAATGCCACGTTTCCCGTCGAAGTTTCAAATAACTCTCGTAAACCTGACGATCTAGTATGCCACGACTCACCGCATCCAACACGGCACAACCCGGTTCATTGATATGCTCGCAATCCTTGAAACGACACGATTGCGCATAGTCGGCAATCTCCAGTATCTCATCAAGCGCACCGGGATCATCAACCGCAAGACCGAATTCCCGAACCCCGGGAGTATCAATCAAGACACCGCCTCCATCCATCAACACCATCTCCCGACGGGTCGAAGTATGGCGCCCCTTTCCCGTGGATTGACTTATTCCGAACGTGAGTAACACGGATTTCTCGCAAAGTGCATTCACCAGAGAACTTTTCCCGACACCCGAAGAACCGACAAACACGACCGTCTCCCCCTCCGCAATAAATTCCCTTAAACGAGAAATCGTCCGAGACTCGTGAATACTCGTGTAAAACACCGGAATCTGCCGGATAACGTGCTGTATTTGCTCTTCCACTTTTTGTTGATCAAAACCCAAGTCGGCTTTATTAAGTACCAGTACAGGAGTAATATTTTCTTCCCGCATCTGAACCATAAAGCGCTCGGCACGACGGACATTGAAATTATCATCCAGACTTTGCACAATAAAGGCTTTGTCAACATGAGCCGCTATGGCTTGTTTTTCGGCAACCGTTCCGATTTTCCTACGACACAAAGTACGTGACCGAGGCAACATATCCACGATAATCCCCATCCCCTCATCAAACGGCTGAAAGATTACCCAATCCCCAGTACAGGGTAATTCGAAATCCGACTTCCCGTACATCATGTTTCCTGTCAACTCGCACCGGAACACTCCGCTCCCGGCAACCACCTCATAACACGTCCGGTGTACAATAGTGACACGCCCATGCGTGAGAGTTCCATACGTCGATTCCTGTTTCAGTTGGTTTAACTTATCATTCCAACCATAATAATTTAAATCTATCATTACTTCATTTTTTTAGCGATATAAAATACATAACCGTAAAACTCCTTGTACTTACGGTATAGTTCAGCCTCGTGATGCTGAAAACTTATTAGTTCCTCGACTGTTTTATTCCCGGCATATTTCCGGCTGAATATCTCCCGAGCTTTAACTAACGGGGTAAAATAGTTCTCCGTCCAGCAATACTCCGGCAGGATAAAAGTCGCCACGAGGATATACCCCGCTTTCTGAATCTGGGCGACTTTATTAGGTATCGTGTCGATCTCCGCATAAACGGACATCCAAAAATCATGGATCTCTGCCGGACGTTCTTCGGTAAACCACGAACTCTCGGAAATAGCAACATATCCTCCCGTCTTCAGATATTTGCGCCACTCGTTCAATCCTCGTTCAAAACCGATATTATAAATAGCACCTTCCGACCAGATCAAGTCTAATTCTTCCTCCTCGAAAGGCAACGCATCCATTGAACCGACAATGCCTTTCACCCGTTCCTGGAGATTCAACACCCTAGCATTATGATTAAAACGCTCCACGAATCCCAGAAAAAAGTCGAGTCCTGTAATCTGCCCCGGAGTGTGCCGTGCCAGCGTCATCGTCTGTCCTCCCGTCCCGCATCCCAAGTCTGCAATCCGGGAATGATCCGTAAGATGGTCTATAAAGCTTAACGCTTTAAGCGTTACTTCGGGACTTCCGGGTCCCTGCCGTTCTGTATTCAAGAAGAATTCGCAAATTAAATTAACGTCTATTCCAAGAATGGTATTATTTTCGTTACTCATGATTGATCAATATAAAGCATACACGTAAAAGCATAATTTTACTTTTCTCGTTGTACACGGATTAAAAATTCAAATTATAATAATAGAGAAATTACCCCCGGAAAGAGCTTTCCGAAAGCAAGCGAAGGGACAACCTGTATCAGAAATACAGATTGTTTATTACACCAAATCCGATTGTAATCTAGTTTTTAACATGATGTAAAGATACACATATTTTATTCATTTGAAAATAATTGTCGCTATTTCCGTATAAGTTGGTCATCCCCTCGTCATACGTACACTGTCACGCAAGCATATCTCTCCAATAAATAAATATACTACACGACCGAGCCATCCGGCAAATATAATCGTATCAAAAATCAATTTTATCGAACAAGAATGCAAGAGGAATGCAGGATGAATGCTCCGTGGTCTAAATGAACTATCAGGAAACTATTAAGAAAAAGTAAAATGAGGATAGCCTAACACGAAGGTAGTCCCAGTGCAATTTTAATGATACGGCCTAGCAGAAACCGTTGCAGAAACGAATTCAATATTTTGTAAATATCCCAATTTAGTTTATATTTGCAACGAATAAATAAAAAGATTCACGTTCATATCGGTAAAATAATAACACGTGGCAACAATAACACCTTTAAATTCTAGTTCCATCTATGACGAAAAAATCGTTCGGGAACTTTTCGAACAGCACTACACGCCCTTGGTGTTATTTGCAAAAGGCTATATTCCCGACTTGGACACAGACAAAGATGTTGTGCAGGAAGTGTTTCTCTCGTTAATCGAATCCCAAGAGACATTCAATGACGTGGATAATCTAAAAGCCTATCTATACGGTACGGTCAAGCACAAATGCCTGAAATATCTCCGCCACGAAGAGGTAAAAAGACGCTACCAGAAATACATGCAAAGCGAGGTTCCGGATGAAACCAAAACTTACGAAGAACGTGTTCTTGAAGAAGAGGTTTACGCTCTCTTGATAAAAGCCATTCAGAACTTACCGGAACAATGCCAAAAAGTGTACTTGCTTGTTTTAGAAGGCAAAAGCAATCAAGAGATTGCCTATCAACTCCAACTAAACATCGAAACCGTCAAATCCCACAAGCAGGTCGGAAAAAAGTTGCTTTACGATCAACTGAAACACATTATTCCCGTCGGGATTCTCATTTTCTTACTGGAATTTTAGACAGCCTCATCCCATTATTTGTGTTTGCCCGTTTACAATTTATTCTCTACCTTTGTTACTAAATACATAAAGACCATGAATACCAGCATAACCAGAAAGCTACCCATCGGAATCCAGACCTTCGAAAAAATACGACAAGGAGAATTTCTGTACGTGGACAAAACGGCTCTAGTGTGGAACATTGCAATGAAAAGTGTTCCTTGTTTCCTTAGCCGCCCGCGTCGCTTTGGGAAGAGTTTATTACTCTCAACTTTCGAATCCTATTTCAATGGACGCAAGGATTTATTTAAAGGGTTGGCTATCGAGCAACTGGAACATGACTGGACAATTTATCCCGTACTGCATCTTGATCTGAATGCGGAGAGATACGATGCCCCGGAACAATTACACGCCATATTGAGTAATTATCTCACACAATGGGAAACCATATACGGGGAAGGGAAAGACGAAATTACACTCTCCAGACGTTTTGCCGGAGTCATTCAGCGAGCGTATGAACAAACAGGACGTGGGGTTGTAGTGTTGGTGGACGAATACGATAAACCACTGTTGCAAGCCATTAATAACCCGGAACTAACGGAAAACTATCGGCAGACGCTGAAGGCCTTCTACGGTGTACTGAAAAGTGCCGACCGATACCTGCGGTTCGTGTTTTTGACGGGTGTTACCAAGTTCTCACAAGTCAGCGTGTTCAGCGACTTGAACCAACTAAACGACATCAGTATGGATTTTTCCTACGCAACGTTGTGTGGGATTACTCCGAATGAATTAACCGCTGTTTTTGAACCGGAAATCCATCAAATGGCACAAAGAAACCAATCAACAGAGGAAGAAATTGTGAACGAAATGATCCGGCAATATGATGGTTATCATTTCCACCCGGATGGCGAGGGTGTGTTAAACCCTTTTAGCGTGCTAAACGCTTTCGACAAACTGGAATTCGGTAACTACTGGTTTCAAACGGGTACCCCGACATTCCTCGTGGAACTACTGAAAAAGAGTGATTATGACCTACGCTTATTAATTGACGGAATCGAAGCACCTGCATCTTCTTTCACGGAATACCGGATGAATACCGATAATCCTATCCCGTTGATTTATCAAAGCGGCTACTTGACGATTAAAGAATACGATAAAGAATTTAGGAACTACATGCTAGGGTTCCCAAACGAAGAAGTGAAATACGGTTTCCTTGGTTTTTTATTGCCCTTCTACACCACTCTACCCGGTGAAGAACGCGGCTTTTACATAGGAAAATTTGTACAAGAACTCCGACAAGGTAATATCGATGCTTTCATGACCCGGTTACGAGCCTTCTTTGCCGATTTCCCCTATGAGTTAAATGCCCAGACAGAACGACATTATCAAGTCGTGTTCTATCTCGTTTTCAAACTCATGGGACAGTTTGTAGATGCAGAAGTACGTAGTGCCACCGGACGGGCTGATGCCGTGGTTAAAACTCCCAAATACATCTACGTATTTGAATTCAAACTAGATGGCAGCACAGAACAAGCCCTGCAACAAATCGATGATCGGGGCTATTTGATTCCGTACACGGCAGACAGCCGACAACTCGTGAAAGTCGGAGTTAATTTCAATGCCGAAAAAAGAAATATCGGGGAATGGAAGATTAAAAACGAATAACACACTCATCTTTACAAGAAAACTACCATCACTATAATCACAATATTGCAATATTTTCAAAAATAATTCATTTTTGACTCACTCTTTTTTATGCTCAAGGGGACTTACTATCAAATGAGCGAAAAGATGAGTCAAAAAGAGAAAAATATATTTCAACTAGCCCGCATCATCGCAGCGTCTCTTAAAGGGAATGCAAATGATGAAGAACAACGCACCTTAAGGGAATGGTTATCCGTTTCTACAAGAAACAAAAAGATTTATGACGAGTTCAAAGACGGAAAGCGTCTAGAACAAAAAATAGTCGAATCCCAACAAATCAACTGGAAAAACGATTATCAACATTTCATCACCAAACGGCAACGCACCCGCAAGAACAGAAGGATGAAAACGATCATTCGTTACGCGGCAATACTCACTCTCCCGATCGTGGCGGCAGGTATTTTCCTACTCCAAAAGAATGATCGGCAAACTATTGTCTCTATTTCAGAAGTCATCAAGCCGGGAGAGCATAAGGCAGTATTAATCACGGGTGGAGGCGAGCGAATCACGTTATCGGATAGCACGTTATCCCCGATACAGGAACAAAACGGGATGATCGTGAACGTCACTAACAACAAGGTCTCCTATATCCTACCCGAAGATAGTTTATGTACGCAAGGAAGCCCGATATTCAACACCTTACAAATTCCTCGTGGCGGAGAATATTTCCTTACCCTTGCTGACGGCACAGAAGTATGGTTAAATGCCGAAACGGAAATTCGCTACCCAGTACAATTCACGGGTGACAAACGAGTCGTTTACCTTGATGGGGAGGCCTATTTCACCGTAGCCCCAGACAAGAACAAGCCCTTCACGGTTGTCTCCACTCATGCCAGCGTATCCGTGCTGGGAACACAATTCAACTTCCGGGCTTATCCCGACGAGCGGGACGTGCAGACAACGCTTGTTTCCGGTTCCGTAATCATGCAATCGGAAAAATACAAACAACAAATCAAACTGGTTCCCGGTGAACAGGGAGTGCTGGAAAAGAATTCCGCCAAACTCATGAAACAAGAAGTGAACACGTACCTCTACACAGCATGGAAAGACGGGCGTTTCGCTTTCCGTGATGCACGGCTGGAAGACTTGTTCAACATCCTCGCCCGCTGGTATGATCTCAGTGTCTTCTACCAGTCCCCGGAAGCCAAAGACATCCGGTTCACGGGAGACCTGAACAAAACGGATGATTTCAAATCCATTCTAAAAATAATCGAACAAAATGAACGAGTAATATTTACAGTAAATCAACGCACAGTTTTTATTCAAGCAAAATAAAAAAGGCATCTGACGCTCGCAACATCAAATGCCCAAACTATTTTCTAGTTCTCATTAAAAACATCACAAATGTATGAAAAAAATGGACAAAAACAGCCATTCCTCGGGTGGATTATGGCAAAAACAAGTAAGAGTTATGAAGTTATGCTTTATCTTGACATTTATCGGCATCATGCACCTTTCAGCAGCCACCTATTCACAAGATACACGGCTAGATTTAAAGGTTAAGAATGCTTCCCTCGAAAGTGTGATGAACAACATCCGCGCACAATCGGAGTACAGCTTTTTTTTCGATGATGTAGCCGTGAAAAAGATCTCGAATATTACGCTGAATCTGCAAGGAGCCACGATTGAAGAAGTGTTGACGACTTGTTTGAAAAACACGGGATTCTCGTTCCGGGTACTGGACAAAACAATTATTCTTTTCCGGGAACAAGTGAAAGACGATAAAAAACAATCGTTCATCATTCAAGGAAAAGTCGTGGATGAAAACAATAAACCGATGCCTGGGGTAACAGTACTTTTGGATAGCACAAAAGTTGGAACGGCCACGGATACAGCCGGACATTTCGTTCTTCCATTACCACAAGCAAAAGGTACCCTCGTATTTTCATTTATTGGCTATAAGCCCCAGAAAGTAAAATACACGGATGGTAAATTGGTGATCGTAAAGATGCAACCCGATGTATCCGGTTTAGACGAAGTTAAAGTTGTTGCCTACGGTACACAAAAAGCCCGCAAGGTAATCAGTTCCATTTCCTCTCTTAAAGCCGACGAGATGAAAGAACTCCCGACACACAGTCTGGAAAGCCTGTTGCAAGGGCACATGGCGGGTGTAGAAGTTAATAATCTTTCCGGAGCACCCGGTGGCGGTGGTTCTATCGTGGCTATCCGGGGATACAACTCGTTCTTCACGAAAGGGAATGTCGGCTCAGGTGACGAGGGCGAAGACCGACAATACGGAACCCCACTTTACGTTATAGACGGAGTACCGATGCAAGCTTTTACCTCTCCTATCACCGGTTCAAACACACTTTCTGACCTTGACCCTTCTATGATCGAATCTATCGAGGTCTTGAAAGATGCCGCCTCTGCAGCAATCTACGGATCTCGTGCCGGAAACGGAGTAATCTTGATCACCACGAAAAAGGGACGAAGTGGTAAAGCCCGATTCACTGCCAACGTGTCATACTCCGCTTCTTGGCTACCGAAAACACCCACGTGTAGCGGCGGACAATTGGTACGTCAATACAATATGCAGGCACTACGTAACGCAATACAACCATACAAAGATGCAAATGGGAAATGGGTTATGCCGAATTCCTACGAAGACGTGTACAATTACACCAAAGATGGAAATTATCCTGTTTACAATTATTTCTTCGGTAACCGGGAAAGAGGAGAAAATGCCTATATTTTACAAGATAGTTTAAATGAATTTTACAACAATTCCACGGACTGGTGGAAGTACACGTATCGCACGGCAAACGTATATAACGCCAACTTACAAGCAAGTGGTGGAAGCGAAACGATGAACTACATGATCGGAGCCGGCTACTATAAAGAAGAAGGTATCGCATTAGGTAGTGATTTCGAACGTATCAACGTCCTCACGAATCTCTCGGCGACTCCAACCAAACGCCTCAAAATAGACAACCAGATATCCCTTTCTTATAGTGACCGTAGCCGCGGAGGGAAAGGTAAAACAGGCAACAAAATTGAAGGTATCACGGTAAGTCCAACGAAAGTATCCTCTCTGTTACCAGGTAATGAATACGTGAAAAAATACTTACTGGAAGAGTTAAACTCTAGTATCGAGAAAAATCAAAGTTATTCTTTACGCTATAACCTTTCCTTAAATTATGAGATCATTCGTAACCTCAGACTACAAGTATCCGGTTCGGTCGATTACAACCAACAGAACCAGAATAACTTTTTCCCAAGCACGACAGATGCTAATTTTCACCGTTCATTCACGAAAGGTACAATCACGAGAAACATCTCGCTTTTGAATGAAAATTTATTAACTTATAATTTCAAAATAAAACAAGACCATCACTTTGATTTGTTATTCGGGTTATCATTCCAAAAAGAGCAAAACTACTTGAACGAAGGAGATGCCACAGATGGGCCCAACGACTATGTACATTACGCCACGGGCCTATGGGGTAACGGCAGTGGACTGATAAACATGAATAACGAATCAGATAAAGACAACAATCCTGTTTGGCAATCCGCATTCAATTACAAATCCAGCTTGGAAGAACAACGTATGAATAGTTATTTCGGTCGATTGCGGTATGACTACAGGGAAAAATACCTACTGGAAACAACTATCCGGCGAGACGGATCATCCGTATTCGGAGAAGACTGTCGCTGGGCCACATTCCCGTCCGTCGCCGTGGGATGGATATTCACAGAAGAGTCATTCGTGAAATCTCTCTACTGGTTAAGTTTTGGAAAAATTCGAGTTAGCTGGGGACAATCGGGACAAAAATTTTCCCAACCTTACTTGGCACACGGCCTAATGAGTGGTTCCGGTACCTCTATCTTAGGTAACCAAGGTATGGAACCAGACTCTAAAGGAGGAGCATTAAACCGAAGTTTAAGCTGGGAAAAAACAGATCAATATGATATCGGAGTAGACTTAAATTTCTTAGACTATCGTTTTAAATTGACTTGCGATTATTATTATCGTTACACGAAAGGACAATTACAACAGATAGATATTCCGGGTAATTGGAATTATTTGAGATTCCAATGGCAAAATGCTTTAGCTGTTTCAAACGAAGGTTTAGAAGTAGAACTAACCGCTGATATATTCAGGGAAACCGCCGTAAAATGGCGGGTAAAATTCAACGTCTCCCGTAACTGGAATAGATTTGAAAAAAGTAATAATGGTCGAGACTTTTTGGGAAATGTGATCGGGAAATCCCTATACAACATCAAGGCCTACAAAACCATGGGTTACTACAATTCCATAGACGAAGTTCCTTACTACGTGCAATCTCACGGACTCCCCATACCGCTTCGTACGAAAGAGGAAAATGCTGTATTTTTTGCAGGCACAAGAAAAATCGCTGACTTGAATAATGATGGACGAATTAATTCCAGTGATCAATACTATGCAGCCAGTCCCCTTCCCTTGGCTCACGGTGGATTTATCAATGAAATTAAATGGAAACAATTCGACTTGAATATATTTTTCACTTATTCTTTAGGAAGACATATTTTGAAGATTTATGACGATATCGCCATTAAACCTAATATAACCGGAGATCCGATCACGCTTGATATTCGCAAAGCAAGCACATGGACCGGCCCAGACAGTCAAAACTCGGACTATCCTCGTGCCATCTTTTACAAAAATCTTGGAGAACAATACACGGGCCGATATGATTGTGACATCGAAAAAATAAATATGATTCGCTTAAAACAACTTACTTTGGGGTATAACTTGCATGAAAGAATCGCCCAAAAACTAGGACTTTCCGGAGCTCGTTTATTTATCACAGGAGAGAATTTATTTATGTTGACAAACTATTCAGGCCTTGATCCAGAAATCGTGAATCTCACATCAGGACTCGACTATTTGTCCGGGTATCCTCTTCCCCGGAAACTCACCATTGGTCTAACCGTTAATTTTTAATGACTATGAAGAAGATATTCATTTTTATCTTATTTTTTCCCCTGTTCTCATGTAATGACTGGATTGACGTGAATTCGGAAGAATCCGTTACTTTCAGGAATTATTTTAATAGCGAACAAGACGTGGAAGACATTTTCACGACCATATTGGGATGCGAGAAAGCAGTAATTGCTCCTACAATGATGGGATTTTTTGACTGGAGCGCACTCCATTGTAGTAATGCAGGAACATTCGGAGAAGCATATCGCAAATTAGAACCCGCTGCTATTTGGGATATGGATAAACGCACAAGTTGGAATACTCATTACAAGGCCATCTACCTAACTAATTTCCTACATGAAAATCAATTCCGTTTCAAGAATATTTCACAAGAACGTATCGATTTTTGGTTAGCACAGGCAGATTTCGTAAAAGCATTAATGTACTTCCGTCTGGCACAAGACTGGGGAGAAGCAGTGGTTGCACCCAGTACGGAAGATGCCTCACAACAAGCTAAAAGTCCGATCAACACGATTCTTACCGAAGCGATTCAGGCTGCAGAAGCCGCACTGATCCTACCTACTTTTGACAAATTGACGAATGCACAGGGAAACAACATCAATAGCAGGCAATACGCTAGTTTGGGAACCGTACATACCTTACTCGCAAACATCTACGCATGGATGGGGGGACTTTATGACAAAGAGGAATATTGGAAAAAAGCAGAAGCGTCAGCCTCCCTCGTGATTGAAGGGAAAGTCGGTTTCTATGATCTCGTGAGTATGAAAGACCTCGTGGAAAAAACATTTGGAAAATCCCGAGACCTGACAGAAGTAATTTTTAGTATCGAGAAAAACGAGCAGGATGACAACTGGTATGCCACGAGTAGTCTTGAAATGTACTACCCGGGATTCGCTTTGATTAATTACCCGTATAGCGAAACCGATCCCCGTAAAGTAGATAAAGATGACATCCCTCGCATTTTGCTAGATTCAGTGTATGCTTTATATCCTGATAAAACAGATTTGCGACGTAAAGAGTATTGGTGGAATCTCGGACAGGCAATTACGATTGAAGGAGCCTCTGCTCCTTACACCCCCAATCATGCCTTCATTAATAAATGGCGAGATAAAGTTTACTCGGTGAACCCAGAAATAACAGAAGGTTCTAAATCAAAACTAATCGCCATGGAAGGGAATTGTATATACTGGCGTCTGGCAGATCTTATTCTTCTACGGGCAGAATGCCGTGCTCATTTGGGAATGCCAGAAGCTGCGTCTGACTTGAACCGGATTAGAGAACGTGCCGGTTTGGACACCTACAGAGGTTTCACAGATAAAAAGAATTTACTACGAGAAATTTTCCGAGAACGGGAACGAGAACTTTTCGGAGAAGGACATCGCTACTATGACATCGTGAGAAATAAGTATTTCCGGGATATACTAATAGGAAACTACAAAACCCTGACAGACGACGAGGTGAAAAAAGGAGCACTTTATCTCCCGGTAAGCAGCGACGCATTTTTAAACAATCCATTAATGACTCAGAATATTTACTGGTTATGGCATCAAAATTAACAAACTTATTTTATGGAGCCTTGGTATTGATCATGATCAATATCTGCTCTTGTACCGACTATAATTATATTGACGGGGGAACAGCAAACGGTATTCACAACTGTACCATGTGGGAATATTTCGAAAACCAAACTTATGATTGGGATTCCACAATGATCATGATTGAACACGCCGGATTAAAATCACTCTTTGACGGTAGCGGGGAACACAAACAAATCACATTTTTCGGGATAACAGACCTTTGTATCGTAAGATATCTACTCGATCATAATAAAGCCATGGATGATGCTAAAGAACAAGGAGGAGATATTAAAGATAGCGATTATTGGTATCAAGTGACAGATATTCCTCCAGCAATTTGCGCTGCATTTTTGAACAGATTAGTTATCCCTGAAAGGATTATGTTGAAAGATATACCGGAAGGGAAACGCTTAAAAGATCCCGAAGGATTAACTTATAAAGAAACGGAGGGTAAAGTATTCGCTTCTCTTTTCATGCAAGAAGAACTTTTCACCTGGGTATTCAGTGAAGCTTATGCCGGTATAAGCAAGAAAGGCGAGAAACAATTATGGATTGCACGCCGTCTGTCAACAGCTGATAACTGGAGAATCGCTTCCTCGGACATACAAACTACCAACGGCGTAGTTCAAGCCTTAGGATATGACTTCAAAATGATCAATTTTTAATACAAAGCCATGATAAGAAATACAATATATTTAATTGCCACAAGTATCACTTGGCTGTTGTTAGCTTGTCAGGATATCACAATCGGCTACTTGGAATCAGATGCGGCCAAATACACGATCGACACGCTACACATTGTTGCAAACGCCAAAAGCGAGTTACAAAGGTTGAAAGTCATTGAGATAGATTTTTACTCAGCCACATCAACACTGCAAGATAAAATAGCCGGATTAGAAGAAGAACTGGATGAATTGCAGGATAAATTAGACGGAAGTGATGAATATTGGGATGCCTACGACGAGCTAGGAGGTACTGATATAGAGGAGCAATTTTGGAACGATGAAATTAGTTTCGAAGAATACACACGACTCATTGACCAAATAAACAAAGAACTCGATGATAAGTTCGGAATCACAGCACTCAAAGAGAGTTTGAATGAGGCTAAAACAACATTGGAAAATCTCGCAACGGAAATGGGTATAGGTTCGCTGGAAATTCTAAAAAAACAAATCGCAGAATACCAACAAAAAATAGACTATAAACTCCCGTGGACCTCTGCTAAAATAGAAGGAGTTCAAGGTACACAACCTTTACTTTTCACGGTTATCGGGATAAAAAGTACAAACACGAGTGAAGCCGAAAAGTTTATGAACCATGTCGGTGTACTGGGTGACGGAACGATTTACGTGGAGTTGGACGTGAATGTCATTCCCGGAAATTACACGGTATCATTACAGATAGAGAATGAAGGAAGAACTAAAATACTGAATGATATGTTCACTTTCGTAGTGGATGCACCCATTCAAGAAACACTCACAGAAGAATAACAATAAATTTTACTTTAGGGAGCTGTAAAAATAGCTCCCTTATAAAAAGAACTATGAAAAAGATATTTTACATGATTGTGTTCCTAATGCTAGGAACATTGGGAAACTTATCAGCTCAAATAACCTTATTTAAAGGTACATTTGATGAGGCTCTAAAAAAAGCACAACAAGAGAAAAAGGATTTGTTCGTGGACTTTTTCGCAGAATGGTGTGGACCGTGCAAAATGATGGCAAGCGAAGTATTCACGCAAAAAGAAGTCGGAGAATTTTTCAACAATCGTTTCATATGCGTACAAGTAGACGTGGATACACAAGAAAACAAAGACATCGCAAAAAGATACAACGTAACAGCGTTACCGACTATGGTGTTTATCAGTCGGGTAGGTAAAGAATTGCGCCGAGTACAGGGAAGCGTTCCTGCAGAATCGCTTATTAAAGAGGCAAAAATTGCCACGGGAGAAGAATTGAGTTTCGAGCAATTGTACGAAAAATACAAAAAGAAGAAAAATGACCTCGATGTACAACAACAATTGTTGATCGAAGCCCCCGCATTTATAGCTACACAACAGGGATACAATCAACAGAAATGGGGAACCCGTATTGAAAGTCTTTTCCCAGAATACCTAAAAAACAAAAAAATCGAGAACATGGCAAACGAAGCGGACTTTCTAGTGCTAACGATGTATCACCGTGCGGCTTCAAAAGAAGACCCTATCTTTGATTACCTGGCACAGAACTATCAAAAATTTGCCAAAGAAATCGGGAAAGACAACGTGGCTCGCTACTTGGTTTCTTTGAATAACACATACATTATCCAACTCTGTAAAAAAGGAGACTTAAATTACAAAAAACGGCTGGAACGGGTAAACGGGGATTTAAAAGATGTTTACTCGGAATTTTCTTTCGGGAATCTTTCGGTTCAGAATGCCCTCACGTTACTTGCCGATGCCACGTACAGCCTGCATCGCCATGACGAGAACACCTTCTTCAAGAAAATGGATGCCTATTTTGCCGGGAAAGGCGACAAAACGGAATTGAACGACTATTTCCAACCCTTACAAGACATCGCTGTCGTGTACGAGGGTAAATTGTCGGAAAACGCTTACCGGAGATGCATCAACTGGATCGCCAAAGCCTTGACATTCGATAACGTGGGAGCGTCAAATCGTACCCGCTTGTTGATGATGATGGGGGACTGCTTGAAAAACACAGGCGATAACGCCAAAGCAAAACAATCCTATAACCAAGCATTCCTAGCGAGCGCACAAATCGAGAACAAAATGGAGATGCAACAACTCCAACAAGGTATCCAACAATCGTTACAAGGCTTATGAAAAAAATACTACTCCTTATATGCATTATCGGATTGTTTACCCCGGCAACACTACACGCACAAGATCGTGCAAACGTGTTCCGCCACGGAAAACTAGACAACGGGTTGACTTACTACGTGCGCCACACCTCTATGCAACCGGGGAAAGCAGACTTTTATCTGGTACAAAACGTAGGAGCACTCATGGAAGAGGACAACCAGAACGGGCTTGCCCATTTCCTGGAGCATATGGCTTTCAACGGGAGCGAGAGTTTCAAAGAAGGAATCCCCAATTTTCTGAAACGGCGGGGAGTGACACGCTTTAATGCGCAAACGGGACAGGACGAAACGGTGTACTACATGACGGCAATCCCCACAAACGACACAAAGTTACTGGATTCCTGCCTCCTCGTGATGAAGGACTGGTCGGGTTTCTTATTGCTCAAGCCAGACGAGATTGATAAAGAGCGGGGGGTTATCCGGGAAGAACGCCGGATGCGCCGCAATCTAGGTGCTCGCCTAAAAGAACAATCAGATCCTCTTGTCTTTAATAACAGCAAGTACGCCACTCGTAACGTCATCGGTAGCGAAAAGATCATAAACAACTTTACACCCGAAGAATTACGGGCTTATTACAACGATTTCTACCGCCCGGATTTGCAAGCCGTAATCGTAGTTGGAGACATTAATGCTGCCAAAATAGAAACCGAAATACAACATCTTTTCAATCCCATCCCGAAACGAAAGAACCCCAAACCCCGATTGGTATACGAGATCCCGGACAATAGCGAACCGTTCTACACAAAAGTATTCGACAAGGAAATGACAGAATCTTCTATCACGCTGCTCAAACGGGTACGCCAGACACCGCCTGCCTCGCTAAAAGAGATGATGAAAGAAAATTTGATTAACTTGTTCTACAACCAAATCGTGGAAAAATACCTGCAAAAGTACATCGAAACCCAAGACCCCGCATTCGTACAGACCATGGTCGGATTCAGCGGATTGGTGCGGAATTACGACCGCTGGAATATCCACGTGCAGGCTTACCCGCACAAGGAACGGCAAGCCTTAAAAGATTTGATGGAAGAACTGGAACGCATTCACCGCTATAGAATAAACAATAAGGAAGTAAAGGAGCAAATCACGGCATATCTCTCCAGACTGGACGAGACAGAAAAAAACAAAGACAAGTTCCCGAACGAGGTATACGTGCAAATGTACCAGAACAATTTCCTAGAAGGAAAACCGATCACAAGCATCGAGGAAGACATCTCCTTGTCACGAGAAATATTACTGAAAATCACAGCAAAAGATATACAAGACTGGATTGCCTCGTGGAATAACAACAGTAAAAACTGGGTATTTATGATGCAGGGCAACGACCCGGATTATGATTTCCCGACAAAAGAGGAAATCGTGAACATCATGCAAGCAGCCAAGGACGTTGAAGCCACCACGGCTACCGAGGAAATCAAAGCGGTTCCCTTGTTGGATTACGAGGTAGAAGGCGGAAAGATCGTGAAAACGAAACCGATCAGGATGCTGAATGCAGAGGAATGGACATTAACGAACGGCTGCAAGGTGTACTACAAGTTCTGCGACCAGAACGGCATCAAGGTAAGCCTGTTGGGCGAAAGTTCCGGCGGGATGTCATTGCTCCCGGCAGAAAATCTACCATCAGCCTCGGCATTATCAACCCTAGCCATGTATTCCGGATTGTACAAACATGACGTGCAAATGATGCAAGAAATACTGAAAGGGTATCACGTGCAGCCCAATATCACGCTTGGGGAAACATTCGAGGGCGTGAGCGGCGTGTGTGATAACAACGAAATGGAAATGCTACTCCAAATCATTTATTTGCTCTTCGAGCATCCTCGGTTCGACCAGAACGATTTTGAAAAGTTTGTGTACTTGAACAGACTACAAGCAGAAAACACACCCCGCACGGTGAATGACACGATAGCGGAACAGATGCAAAAATTGCGGGTAAAAGATTCTCCCCGCCTGTGGAAACAAGATGCCAAATTCTACGATGCCATGAATTACGATAAAATGGTTTCCATCTATCATGATCGTTTTCAAGATGCCTCGGACTTTACCTTTTATCTGGTAGGAAATATCCAACGGGAAGAAGCACAAAAACTGGTGGCGAAATATTTGGGAGCTATCCCGTCCATTCACCGGATCGAGAAAGCCGTGCAACATGACTTGAGGAAAGAAGGTTCCATCACGGAAACCATCACTGCCAATATTCCGGACAACAAGTACATGACGAATATCGAGTTCACGAACACGCTAAAATTAAAACCCGTGGAGGATTTGGCTATGGACGTGATTCGTTTCGTACTCTCGAATCGTTACCAAGATATTATCCGAGAAGACGAGGGCGGTGCCTACGGGGTAAACGTAGCCGCATCTTATACCGCATACCCGAAACACACACAAGCCATTGCCATCAACTTCCAGAGCAACACGGAGCAAGGCGACCGGATGCGTGCCATCATCCACGAGCAGATTGACAAACTTGTAGCCGAAGGCGTAAGCGAGGAAGACGTGGAAGATATGGTGCTAATGATGAAAAAAGGGCGCACCAACATGCTGGCAAATCGAGGAAATGCCCATTGGCAGGAAGCTTTACGATATTATGCAGAGACAGGTAAAGATATCGATTCTCCCGTGATGTTCGAGCAACCGATTGAAAAACTAAACGCTAAAATAGTTCACGAAGTTGCCAAGAAATTCTTTACAACGGCTGAATGTGTCGACATCGTAGTGAGATCCAAATAAGGTGCAATTTTTATTTTCTTCATGGAGGGACTATAAAAGTCCCTCTATTTTCTTTTTCCCGCGAGGGTTAAGCCGGAAACTCATCACAGTTAAATCATCCGATTGCTCTGCCTTTCCGACAAAACGTTTCACGTCCCCAACCACTTTATCCACCATTTGCCGTGGTGCTAATTGAGAATGACTTACCACCAAGTTAAATAACCGATCTATCTTATAAAATTTGGACTGTTCGTTTTGAGCCTCTGACACACCATCCGTGTAAAAAAGCAATTGAGACCCCGGTGCAAAATAACATTCCTGTTCCTCGTAATCATAATCAGAAGTAACGCCCAAAGGCAAATTATCCGCCGTCTTGAAGAAAGACACGGTTCCATCCGGAGCAATCAATAACGGGTAAGGATGTCCCGCATTACAAAATCTCAGACGATTCGTGTTTAGATTCAATACCCCGGCAAAAAAAGTAATAAACATACTCGTGTTCTCAGCCCGAATTAAACTCTGGTTCATCAAATTCATGATATAATTCAAAGAGGTATCCCGCAGGGCCAAAGATCGCATCTGGCTGATCGTGGTTGCCATAAACAAGGAGGCAGGAACTCCTTTCCCCGAAACGTCCCCAATGGCAAAACCAAACTCATCCTCGTTCAGCATCAAATAATCATACAAATCCCCTCCTACCTGACGAGCCGGATGCAACACGGCATGGATATCAATACATTCAGCTCCAAAGGTGGGGACAAATTCTTTCGGAACCATTCCCAATTGAATATCATGAGCGATACGCAACTCACTCTCGATCTTTTCATTCGCTGTCGTTGTCCGGCGTAACTGGTCTACGTACTCCGTTAATTGTTGCTGCATGAAAAGAAATGATTCATACAATTCCCCTAATTCATCCTTAGACCGGATACGTGGCAACGGCGTGTTAAAATTCCCTTGTGCCACATCCCGGGCTGAAGCAGCAAATATCGTCAATGGTTTTGTGATTCGTCGCACGGCCACAAAACAAATAAAATAAACAAATAACAACAACAGGACAAAACCAACCAGCAGATACATATTAAATTTGCTCAACTTACCAAACACCTGATCGTATGGACAAATCACCGCCATGTACCAATCGGTTGCCACCACAGGCGTGTAATACACATAGGACAGAACTCCCTCATCGTCCACGATGATACTACCGCTTTTCCCGGCAGCCATCTCGTTTACCAGAATAGTAACATTTGTATCCCGAGCCTCTTTTGCCGTTTCAAACATATTTTGGCCAATCATCACCTCTCCTTCCCTGCGCAAGATATAACGTCCCTGCTTGTCAATAACCACGGTATAACTACCCTTGTAAGGCTTAATCGAATCGACCAGATCACGCAACCATCGATTGGTTAAATCCACTGATAAAATACCAATTAGTTCATTCTTTTCCCCATGAACCGGGACCGCATAAGACGTCGTGATTACATCCGGATCACCCGCATCCCGATAGGGCTTACTCCAGTACCGATGTTCCCTCGCACCTTTGTACCAACCTTTTTCAAAATAATTGTAATTTTCACTTCCCACTTGAATAGTCTTCACAGAATCTCCAACCAAAAATGAATAAGGTGCAAAGTATTGTCCCTTTTCCGGAAAATAGTAAGGTTCAAAAGCGATTGCGCAACCAAAAATCTCCGGATTATCTTTTACAATCCTCCGAGTGATACCAAACAAAGAATCCGGCTCCTTTACATATTCAACGATCATCCATCCCAAGTTTTCGGGAATTTTTTCCACCTTACTCAATAACGCACTCACACGTAAATTTGCCTGAGCAGCCATACTCTCTATCTTATCCTCGGCCTCTTGCGACAACGTTTCCGTTGAGTAGTGATAAAATACACCCACTAAAACAAAAGAAAGAATTGTAATGACCGAAATCACATACAAACTCAATTTTGCAGGAAAAGATTTTTTATAGCGATCAAATATCATATTATCAATTGATGAAAAGTTCCTTATTATACCCCGTTATAATAAACCACGAATATACAAAAAAACTATAAAACAAGTACAAAAAAATAATTATTCAAGAGTCTTTTCCCAAGTGATTCCGGCTAACAAGCTCCACCAGTACTGATTGGAAAAAATAAATTTGTAAAAGAATTTCCACACACGAATACTTCTCATCTGAAATATTTGTTCTTATTAAATATTAATACTAATTTAGTCGCGAATTACAAACGAAAACGTTTTAAATATTTAGTAGATGTATAAACCATCAGAATATTATTTCGTTTTAGCCTACATCGTGGGCGTACTCAAATTGTTCGGGGGACTATGAAAATTCCGCCGGAATAATTTCAGGCATCTTTTGGCAACAGGTATGTTGCTCTCTTTTAAGCAAAACAAACAACTTAAATCAATAATCTTTTAATTATGCAAAAACAACTATTATTAGGTGTTGAAGCTATTGCACAAGGTGCTATAGACGGAGGTATATCCGGCGTGTTTGCGTACCCGGGAACCCCTTCAACAGAGATCACGGAATACATTCAGGAATCGAAACAGGCTATCGCCCGTAACGTTCACCGGGTGTGGTCTGCTAACGAAAAAACAGCCATGGAAACCGCATTAGGAATGTCCTATGCAGGAAAAAGAGCCTTGGTGTGTATGAAACACGTGGGAATGAACGTGGCCGCAGACTGTTTCATGAACGCTGCCATAACCGGGGCTAACGGAGGTATGGTTGTTATCGCTGCCGATGACCCATCTATGCACTCTTCTCAAAACGAGCAAGATTCACGTGTTTACGGTAAATTTGCCTTGATTCCGATCATGGAACCTTCTAACCAGCAAGAGGCATACGACATGACCCGTTACGCTTTCGACCTGTCAGAGCAAATGGGAACTCCCGTGTTATTAAGAATCACAACTCGTTTGGCACACTCTCGTGCCGGTGTTGAACCGAAAGAGGCTAAAGCCGAAAATGAAATGCGTTTACCGGAAGACAAACGTCAGTTCGTGTTACTTCCCGCTATCGCAAAAAAAAGATATAGATTATTACTAGAGAAACAAACCGCTTTCGAAGAAGCATCCGATAACTCTTCTTTCAATCAATACATTGACGGAGCAGACAAATCAATGGGTATCGTCGCTTGTGGAATCGGTTACAATTACTTGATGGAAGTATTCGGTGGAAACTGTCCTTACCCGGTAGTAAAAGTAAGCCAATATCCTCTTCCTAGAAAGATGATCACCAAGTTGGCGGAAAGCACCGAAAAATTACTTGTATTAGAAGAAGGATACCCGATCGTAGAGGAAGCATTGAAAGGTTATTTGGAAAAAGAATGTGTACTCGGACGCTTGGACGGCACGCTCCCCAGAGACGGAGAGTTGAACCCGGATCACGTAGCGAAAGCATTCGGATTACCTTCTATCGAGGGATCGCCTGTACCGGAGATCGTGGCACCTCGTCCACCGGCCCTTTGCGTGGGATGTAGCCACAGAGACGTATACGCCGCATTGAATGCAGTTGTTGCCGAATACCCGAATGCACGTGTATTCTCTGACATCGGTTGTTATACTTTAGGAGCCCTTCCTCCATTCCAAGCGATCAACTCTTGCGTGGACATGGGAGCCTCTATCACCATGGCAAAAGGTGCCGCAGATGCAGGATTATACCCGGCTGTATCCGTTATCGGTGACTCCACGTTCACTCACTCCGGAATGACCGGGTTACTGGATGCTGTAAACGAGAAAGCCAACATCACAATTATCATTTCCGATAATGAATCCATCTCCATGACCGGAGGTCAGGAATCTTCAGCACTAGGACATCTGGAATCTATCTGTCGCGGTATTGGTGTTGAACCGGAACATATCCGTGTTCTACTTCCTGTACCGAAAAATCACGATGAATTATGCAAGATCATCCGTGACGAGATCGAATACAAGGGTGTATCCGTAATCATCCCGAGAAGAGTTTGTATCCAGAAAGCTGCAAGAGACGCTAAGAAAAAGAAAAAATAAATTGATTCAATAATCAATTTAAAATCTAAAACTTAAAATTTAAAATTATGAAGACAGATATTATATTAGCGGGTGTTGGTGGACAGGGAATCCTTTCTATCGCAGCAGCATTGGGGTCTGCCGCCCTCAACAATAACCTGTACATGAAACAAGCCGAGACTCACGGAATGAGTCAACGTGGAGGTGATGTGCAGTCTTTCATGAGAATCTCCGACAAACCGATTTTCTCTGACCTGATTGCCAAAGGAACAGCTGATATTATCCTTTCAGTTGAGCCTATGGAGGCATTACGTTATCTTCCCTACTTGAAAAAAGGAGGTTACGTGGTAACGAACGCTACTCCATTCATCAATATTCCGAATTACCCGGAAGTTGAGACCTTGATGGCTACGTTGAAAGCCCTTCCTCACCAGGTAATCATTGACGCTGACAGCATCGCTAAAGAAGCGGCAGGTAACGTACGTGCCAGCAACTTCGTGATGATGGGAGCCGGTTCTCCTTTCATCGAAATTCCCTTCGAATACCTGGAAAAAGGTATCATGGCAATTTTCGAACGCAAAGGTGCAGATGTCGTAGAGATGAACTTGAAGGCATTACGTGCCGGACGTGAATTCGCACAAAACTACATTAAATAATCGGATCTGGGGGAGTTGGCAATGACTCCCCTGCTTAAAAAATACCGGTATTGTCTACTTAAACAATACCGGTATTTTTATTTTAAACAGAAGTAAATTAATAGGTGATACGAGTACCCGAATTTCGATAAATGAAATTCTTTGCGACCCCTTTTCCCGTATAGGTATGAACCGCCTTCGGATTAATATCAGGAGTCGCTCCCTCCCGATTATATGTTCGCAGTACCCAGTTACCATCCTTGTTAGAAAGAATGCTAAACACATCCACCGGAGTCACCGTACTCGGATCAGAAGAATGTGCAATGTACACAATCTCTTCATCCGCAGGAATAGAGATCATATTTTTCTTCTCAGTCTGATTACTTGGATTATAATAATGTACCACATTATCTCCCTTCGAATAATAAATGACACCACTATATGCCGGAGGTGTAGATAAAACGCCATATCCTTGTACGGCAAACACCTTACCATTTACAACATCGAATGATGCAGGAATCGTCAATCCGCGATAACCTTTATCATACACGGCATAATAATTTTGCATGACACCGACATTTATCTGCCACAAAGAAGCCACACCAGTCGTACGATCCTTCACAATAGCATACGTTCCTCCTACCGAAGTCGACGAATAAGGTTGCACCCCCATATAAATCAAATCACAATTCGTGAAGTACACCTCACCAACCGGTTTCAGGGAAAGCGGAGAAGCAGATTCAATCGCATTTTTTATCGGATAATGTTTCTGCACATAATACCCGACAAATTCTCCGGCACGATCATCGTAACACAAGCAACTACTACTACCTGCCGTTACCATCGAATTAAGCTGCATATCGTCATTCGGATATGCGTATCCGAAATGTCCACCGCCACCACCACCAAGATAAGCAAAATGAACAGCATTATTATTCATCAACATAAAACCACTTGTAGTTGCCCACACGCCTTGCGGCTTTTTAACAGCGGGTACTTCAAGAAAGGCATCATTCCATCTTTTCAACTGTTTCATACTGGTCCCCTCGTAGATACCCAAATCTTCATCGGTACAAATCATATAGGCCGGTTGCAAGTTCTTCCTCGTTCTATTTCCTTCTGCATCATACACGTAATATGCATATTGGTTATATTCGTAAGTACCTCGTATCGGTTTACCGGACAAACTTTCACCATTAATTGTTTTAAGAATGTCCACGTTCAGTTCCCCGTTACGATCGATAAAATCAACATCCGTATATCCATTCTCATATTTGAGAATATAATAACCTTCACTGAAGAAACTGGCTACCACTAACTTCGATTTATAAAATGCTGAAGTCCCATTCGATTTATCTGTCACCTTAAACACCAATTGATAGGTCCCCGGTTCCATCGAAATTGTACAATCAAGTTTCTTACTTACTCCAAGCGTATCATTAGGCGCACTACTCGTTACCGTCCCCGGGAAAGCGTACCACACGTAATCATATTGAGATTCATCTCCTTCAATAGTCGGATCGATAACCAAATTTTCCAGCACGAGAACAGAATAATTCTCGTCAATCCCCGATTTGATAATAGGAGCAACTACATCCGGGTTCTCATAACTGTAATTCCCGGTGTCCTCCACGCAAGCTGCAAAAGATATACCCAGCAGCATGGCAAATAAATATATTATTTGTTTCATAGTCTTCAATCTTTAAGATGTTTAAGATGCTGCAGGGAATGTTACCCGTGTACCGTCGGCCTCATAGATGGGCCCTTTAACGGCCTCATATTCGGCTAACTTTTCCCGGGCTTTTAGCTGCAAATAATACCTGTAATCCGTAATTAAGGTCTCGTCGAAAGTATTATACCCAACATAATCGATGATGAACCTCATCTTCTCCTGTCCCCATTCCCCAAAGGTGGCCAGATAGCTATTCGGTGAATCCCAGTTAGCTGGTTTCGTAGCTTTACCGGTAATTTTAAGGACATACACGACACGATCCTTGATTCCCTGGATGAAATATTCATTAGGAAGAATTTCCATATCCAGTCGATACTCCTCGGTATCCATCTGTGGTGTTCGAGTCATGATCACCGGTAAGGCGACAGACACCTTATTTGCCGGCATCACCATTCTCTTCACCATTTCCGGATCATCGAATGCAACGTAATGAGTTCCTGCAACAGCGCCTCCGGGTTCCCCGACATTGGACTGCACGATACGAAACGGGCGATCTTGATCAGAAGGCGACCCCGTAAGCAACACGTCCAACCAAACCGTATCTACTTGAATAGATCCCGCCAAAAAGAAGGAATAGGATGTACTATCAAGTTGTGGCGTTCCCTTGCTATTGTTATTATAAATATCACGGAAAAAGAAAAGGGAACTTTCGTTATCAAACGTACTGATTTCATTTTCTTGGCAAGCAACAAAGGCCAGCACCGAAATAAAAAAGAAAAATCCGTATTTCATTATTTTATTGACCATAATCTAAGCATAAAATTATTCAAACGACATTTGGGATTCCGGGAAAGGAAGTTTATAAGACGCATCCGGCACCTCTTTCGTCACGGGCCATGTCAAGCTATTATACGTAAGCCGTTTATAAAAGAAAAACATTTGACCTTCACCATAAAATTCCTTTCGGTACTCTTTCTCAAGGCGACTCTTTATTGCCGCAGGAGTTGTCAAAGTTCCATCAATAGAGGCATCCAATACCCGAGCCATACGATATACTTTAAACAAATCATCCCGCCCACATTCCGTCACGATAAAATACATCTCGGCAAGCCGGATCAAAGGAATATCCGTTACGGCAGTCACTGTACTACCAGTTTCATTGTATTTTTTGAAAAAATTAAAAGCGGAACTGGCCAAAGGAACAATCCGGTTTTCCCACAAGCGACTATTCCGATAGCGAATATCAGAAGTGTGAAGAGAAGCTTCAAAGGCCTCGTCAAGATAAGCTACCGTCTGGGTATATGCCGTACTGTAATTAAAGAATACTGGTGTTAACGTTTGGGTTGCCAAAGTACTGCTGACTGCAAAAATATGCTCGGCAGGGAAAGTCATTTGTCCATTGTTGGCATCCGCATCACTTCCCAAAGTGAATTTTGACTTCTCATCACTATCCAAAGCATCTATCACAACCAAGGCATTTTCAAGCGCATCGGAAGTTTTCCCTATCCAAAGATAATAACGAGCCTTCGTCGCTTTCAAGGCATAATAGTTAAACCTTGACTGGCGGAAATAATGGTATTCATCAGCCGGATGTGGCAAATCTTGGTTCACTCCCTGCAAGTCATCCGGAGAGTTTAGGATGGTATTCGAATAAGTCAGGATCGGATCATCAACCAACAACTCCTCTGCATTGTTCAAGTCCATCAAAATATTATCAAGCACTTCCTGATATGACACGGCCAATAATTCCTGAGGATTTTTCGTGACTATTTTCACGTAAGGAATAGCTTTATCGGAACTCTTAGCCTTACTCGGAAGAGGTCCCCAATAACGTAAAATTTCCAAGTGCAGGAATGCCCGTAAGCCCAAGGCCTCCCCCTTTATCAATTCATAATTTCCATTTGTAAAGAGATCCTTCTTCGCATCAATATTCTCCAGAAGAGAATTGATATTAATAATCGTCTGGTAATATTGCAACCAAACATCCTCAAGAAGCTTTTTCGTTGAAGTCTGTGTAAAATCGAAATTACTGATATGATAGATCTCTGCCTGTGTCGAATTGGCAGATGGTATCGTCCAGTGCTGGGCCATCATTTCCGGCAGTTTCATCGTCGTGTTGAGCCCGTAAAGCTCCGGAGTCGCCATTCTGATATAAGCTCCGGTAAGTACATCTTTGAACCCTTGCTCGGACTCGAACATCGTAGTCTGCCACATTTCGAGTTCCGGTTGTATATCCAGCCATTCGTTACACGAGGTAAACGTCAAGGCCACTGCAACTGATAAGTATAAATATATCTTTTTCATCTTCATGCTGATTGATTATTGTTTCTAGTATTAAAACCTTACCGATAGTGAAACCGAGAATTTACGGGCAAAAGGATAGGAAAGTCCGCGTTCCTGCTTAACCGTCGAAAGGTAGAAAACATCTTCGGCATAAAAACCGATGGCCAGATAGTCCAAACGGCAATGTCTCTTCAGCCATTCTGTATCGAATTCATAATTAACATTTAGCGTGTTAAGACTAAGGGCATTTTCCTTCATCACAAAACGGGAAGAGGCATTTGTGGTATTGAAATCTTTAATATTCTTGAATTTCGTAACATCACCTTCATTCTGCCAGCGATCGTACAAAGCCCGCTTGTCCAGATTTCCCCAGCGTTTCGCTGCAGTTGTCGTGTTCTCCACTTTATCCACAAGCGTCTGGTTATAGATATGGCCCCCAAGACGATAAGAGAACGTAGCATTCAACGTAATATCTCTCCATCGGAACATGGTTCTGAGATTGCCCCGAACTTTAGGTTCATTCACACCGAAAGGCACCTTGTCTTTCGGGTCCCACGTGTAGACTCTCTCCCCATCCTTGTTCAAAAACAATTCAGAACCTGTTGCCGGATCAATTCCAAGTGAACGAACCACGAAAATCGTATTCATGGACTGTCCCTCCTGGTAAAGAAAGCTCGGATTAGGTCCGGCCTCGTCTAACAATTCTGAATTAAGGAATTCCAACGCATTGGATATTTTCAGTATCTTGTTTACATTGTGTGCAAGATTTCCCCCGACAGACCACATAATATGACTTTCACTATTTCTGATCAAAAACACATTAGCGTCAAGCTCGATACCCCTGTTGCGTACCTCCCCGACATTTGCCTTATAACTGGAGAAACCTCCGGCCGTGGGCAGATTAATATCTGTAAGCAAATCCTCCGTGAGCTTATTGTAATAGTCCACGTTCAAACGTACCAAACCATTGAAAAGAGAGGTTTCAACTCCCAGATTCAATTGCTTTGTCTTCTGCCAAGACAAATCCGGATTACCCATTCCAAGCATATATGCCCCGTTCCAATACTTGTAGTTCTCCTGTCCAAAATACCGATAAGTGGTCAGTGCCTGATACGAACTGAAATTCTGGGACCCGATAGTACCATAAGAGAAGCGAAAACGAAGTAAATTAATAGCATTTGACGAACTCAAAAAATTTTCATTATGTACGTTCCATCCCAACCCGGCAGAAAAGAAAGGTGCCGTACGATCATTACTTCCAAATTTGGACGATCCCTCAATCTTTCCAGAGAAATCGGCAAAATAACGACGATCGTAAGTATAGTTGACATTAAATATCAAACCTAACCGACGGGAATGAGCCTCCGTACTGGTAGGCTTTCCTAAAGCATAAGCTCCGGCCATTCCCAAGTTCTTCATATTCAAAGACGAGAAACCACGTCCAGTAACAGAATAGCTCTCATCTTTATCTTCTGCAAGATTGCCACTCAACCCGGCATAAAGCTGATGAACTTTATTGAAAGTTTTCGTGTAATTGACTGTTAAATTTCCCTCGTATGAAAGCATATAAGAGGTCGTGTAGGTATAACTTCCTTTCATATTGGAATTCTCACCCTTGTACTCGTCAGTGTCAAAACTGGTATGCTCGCGGGAAAGATATTTATCCGTACGAGAATCCTGTTTCGTGAAACCGAAGTTTCCCCGCACGAACAAGTCGGAAGTGATTTTCCACTCTATGGCAAAGTTATTCTGGATATTCGTGTAACTACCATCATCCCGAGAAGGCAGCGACGCATTGTAAAGCGGATTACCAGCCGGATCCGGAGTCCGGGAGGTCTGGGATATAGTTTCCACCAACTGTTTCTTTATATGCCCCTCGTCATCATAAGGAGTATAAATTGGATTCGCCAGAGAATATTCCGAAAAACTTCCATACGGAGAATTTTTATTTTTATTATAACTAATAGTCAAATCGTTTTGAAACTTCAGATTTTTAAGTTCATACTGGAAATACAAATTTCCCGATAACGTGTTACGTGACGATCCTTTCATCACTCCATTGATATTATTATAAGAAAGTCCGATCGCATATTTGAAGTTATCTGAGCCCCCGTCTACCCGCAAGCTATGTCGATTCCCGACACCCGTCTTCACCGGATACTTCAGCCAATAGGTATTCACACCCCGTTCGACTTCAATCAAACGACGATTATACAGTTCCATCAGATTCTGGTTATTGGGATTGTACTTATCATCAAGCATTCCTGCCGCTACTTCATAATCTAGCTTTTCTCGGGCGTTCATCAAGTTATAAGATGTGAAATCAGGAGCCTCTATATTGACAGATCCGCGATAACTCACTCTCAACTTACCGGCTTCTGGACGCTTGAGAGTAATTACTACCACCCCATTCGCCCCGCGAGCCCCATACATCGCAGTAGCGCTTGCATCTTTCAGCAGCGTGATTGTTTCAACAAGCTCGTCATCCATATCCATCACTCGTTGAAGTGACACCTCGAAACCATCCATGATAAACAAAGGTAAGTTAGCCGTACTCTTCACGCTACTCTCCTCTTGAAGATTGCGCACATTGACATCCATACTGGTACGCCCGCGAATGGTAATATCCGGCAACTGGTTCGGGTCCGATCCAAATTCAATATTATCCGCAATATTAAAACTCGGATCAATATTACTAATCTGAGACAAAATACTACGATTACCCGATGCTTTCAGATCGCTGGCGGAAATCGTTTTAACTGCCCCTGTGTAACTTTCACGGGATTTATTGAAAATACCTGTCACGACAACCTGATCTATTGATTGGACATCATCCTGTAACACGACATTGATTTCCGTTTTTCCGGTAATACGAACTTCCTGCGAAGTCTTCCCGATAAAGGAAACCACTACCAGATCGTGATCAGCCGGGACCTCCAGTTCAAAATTACCGGTAGCATTTGTAACCACTCCCACGCTTGTACCTTTGACAACAACCGTCGCACCGATAAGAGGCAATCCATCAGCCTCGGTAACAACTCCTTTTATCTTCACAGCTTTTTGTCTAATAGTATCTTGCACCGGTTGTTCCTTAATTTTAATAATGACCACTTTCCCCTCAATCTGGTATGTACAAGGCTTTCCGATCAAAACGGCATCCATCAAACGTTTTATGGAAACATTGGTAACGTTCACACTGACTTTCCCAATACTCTGTACTGTTTCCGTACTATACATGAATGAATAGTCAGTCTGTGCTTCGACCTCCCGAACGATTTCCTCGAACGGAACATTTTGTTTATTGATACTTATGTTTCGGTTTTCCTGTGCAGACACTTGCGAAGAAAACAGAGAAAAGAAACATAACACCACAATAACAAGCAAACATCTTGCTCTTGGGGAAGAAATTCTATTTCCCCAAAGACACTCTTGTCTCTTTTTTTTCATACATTTAATTGGTAGGTTTATCGAGTTCTAAAATTATTATCTTTGCAAAAGTCGAAGGGTGAAAAGAAGAAGAACTCGTTAACCTTCTTTCCCCTGTTTGGTTGACCCGAATTCCTGCCCGAATTCGGGTTCATCATTTGTGTTACAGTTATTCTTTGCCGTTCTTAATTTTTATATGATTCCCAGATACTAAAAATCTAATCTCACCCGTCTTTTCCATCAGACTCATTAATTGGTCAAAACGATCCATATGTGGAAGCCTTAACCGAAACTTCTTGTTTTTTAACGCACTATCCTCAAAGCTATACTCGAAACCAAACCACTGACTGAATTCATGCATAATCTCGTCAAGAGTTCGGTTGTCGAACACGAACATTCCCCGGGATCGTTCCCTGTAAACATCCGCATTCACCTCCTCAATTTTGATTTGCCGATTCCCGCAATCGAAGATGGCCATCTGATTCGGTTGCAAGACCGTCGTACCGTTCAGCATCACCTTACCACTAACAAGCACGGTTTCTATCGTTTGTTCTTCTTTGTAAGCTCTCACATTAAAACTCGTTCCCAAGACTTCAATCGAAACCTGTTCCGTATTTACTGTAAAGGGTCGAGTAGAATCACGTTTCACGTTAAAGTAGCCCTCACCCAACAACATCACGGAACGCTCATCCAACGAGAAGAATTCCGGGAACTGCAATTCAGAACCGGGATATAACACTACGGTCGTACTATCTTCCAAGATGATGGTTCGTGTTGCACCACACAAAACCCTCACTTTATATAATTCCGGAGCAGATGTCGATTTTTTTTCCAAGGGAACCGTATTTTGTCGGATAATATCCAGTACGTTCGTTTTATCCGTCAACACCACGCTATGACCGGAAGGAAACTCAAGTACCGTCTCATTTTCCAGCAAAACAATCTCTCTTCCCGTATCATCAACCTGGTTCATATACAAATAAAACCCACCGGAAAGCCCGAGGCATACAATAATAATTGCGGCATACCGTAACAAAAGCCTCCCGACATGACGTTTCGGACGTTTCAGTTCATTCTCTATAGACAACCACACTTTTTTCCCAGTTTCTATTTCTGCATCATCATTACCCAATGTCATTTCCTTTTCGGCAACATCCTGAATAATTTTCTGAATGTTCACACCCGCTTTCCTCGCCAGCGAGACAAGCTCTTTTTTCTCCCCTTCAGATATATCCTGCATGACGAACTTCGTTAGCAGCCGTGCAAGCCTTGTCGATTTATAATACTCTTTCATGTTTCAACAATGTTTTTACACTTCTAATATCCACAACCGGACAAAAGGTATTATCCTATGACCCAAAAAATGTTTTTACATTTAAAAAGATAACAGGATAATACCTTTTCATCTCTTCTGGATATTTAAGGAAGTAAAAACACTTATCAATTTGAAATTATGAAAAAATGTATTTTAGTACTGGCTATTGTATTATCATCAGTAGCTCTTTTTGCCCAAGGTGTTAATTTTCAAGAATTAACACTCAAAGAAGCATGTGCAAAAGCAAAGGCCGAAAACAAACTTGTATTCATAGATTGTTATACAGATTGGTGTGGGCCATGCCGGTTGATGACCGAAGAAATATTCCCCATGAAAGAAATGGGAGACTATTTCAACCCGAAATACATATGTATTAAAGCAAATGCTGAAAAAGGTGAAGAAGGTCCCGCCATCAAGGAAAAATTCGGGATCAAAGCGTACCCGACATTTGTCATTCTCAACAACGATGGCAACCTGATACATATGTTTGCCGGTGGAGTGCTGGGACTTGAGTTTATTGATAAAGTTGAAGAATCCTTTAACCCGGAACTTGCGTTCGGAGAACTTCAAAAGCGATACAATGCAGGCGAACGGAGTAAAAAGCTAACCTCTAGCTATCTTCAAGCATTACAACATACCTACACGACGAACGTGGGTCCCCTCATCGAAGAGTTTGCCAACTCTCTAAGTGATGATGAATTGATATGCGAGGAGTGTTTGTTTCTATTCGACGAACACGCACGGTTAGGTTCTCCACGAGAGAAATTCCTTACACAACACGTGGAAAAATTCCGTGAAGTCGTGGGGCAAGATAAAGTGGATCAAATCCTAAATCGGAAATACGAAGCCTATTATTGTGGTATTCTTGGCAAACAAATGGCTGCAACCACGACTGATGTAGAACAAGTTAACAAACAACTGGAAGCACTTCACCTTACTGGAGTAACCTCTTTACCTCTCTATCAAGCGGCAGTAGCCACTTATCTGACGAAAGAAGGAGGGGAAGCACTTTTCGAAATGATTAAAAAGGTATCCGGTGACCTTGAAAATAATGACATCGATCGATTCCTATACTTCACCATTCCGGCCGTAAACGAAGTATGGAGTGAAGACCAGAGTAAACAAATTGTCGCTCTGATTAACAAAGACGATATACGAACCCGGATCATAAACACGCTGGAACGTCAGAAAAAGACTTCACAACCCAAATAAAAGAACAAAACTACTAATATCTTTAAGTTCTTGACGTAAAGAGGCATAGGCTTTTGTTTTTTGGTTCTTTACCGTATTGATAGAAATATTGAGAGTGTCGGCGATCATCTGTTCGCTCATGCCGGACATCGACAACAGAATGATCTCCCGACGCTTTTCAGGTAATAAGGAAATGGCCCGGGATATTTCACGCTTAAACTCGATTTCGGTGATTTTGAGCAATACATCATCACTCTCCTTGTTCTCGGCAGATTCGAGATTCAGTATATGCTTATTTCTCGTGATGTATTTCACCGTATTATTTCTCAACGCTTTATAAAAATAAGCCTTAAAATGATCTTCACTCTTGAAAGCTTGTCGTTTATCCCAGATATGAATGAACACCTCTTGAAGAATATCGTCTGCAGAAGAATCGTCAACTTGGAAAGACTTGACAAACTGGCGTCCTGCAGAGAAAAATCCCCAGAATAACTCTTCGAATGCACGTTGATTTCCTTCCCGAAATCTTTTAATTATCTCATCCATAAAACAACTTTATTTACATATCCACTATTGACTTTCCTGTATTCCGTTTCTTACCTCCAACAAAATAACTATCCACAAACCCACAAAAGGTACTATCGTACCCTAACATTATTTTAGGTCACAAACCCCATATCATACATTGATCCTAAAAGGAAACACCAGACTAAAGCTAGAAATAAATTTCCAGCAAAAACAATTGAAACAAAACTTTAACATACAATCACCTCTAGGTCATACCTATGTTCCTTCGATGTTTCAATATAACTCCGTTTTGATTCATTCCGCATTCAAATGTATTTTCTCCGGCGATCACTCGCAAGTGACACGGAGAAAGCACGGAGAAGACACGGAGAAAACCTAGCCAAACAATAGAGTAACAACGTACCATGAGAGTAATAAAACACGTGTTAATGAATAACTATATCCATGTTCAAAAAATTCTCTAAAAACAGAACAAAATCGCTTTTCAAAACGTTTAATTTATAATTAAACTTTAAAAATTAAGGCTATGACTGAGGATTATGAATTAAAAGATGACGTACATCGGCAACAATACGAATTCCGTATCGGGAACTATACCCCGAAAATCGAATATATAAAATCAATCAACGGAGAGATATATCTTACCCATACCGAAGTCCCGCGGGAACTGGAAGGGAAAGGGATAGGTAGCCAGTTGGTAGAAAAAACGTTACAAGACATTGAGCGGCAAGGTTTGCGGTTAGTTCCACTTTGTCCTTTCGTGGCAGCTTATATCAAGAAACACCCCGAATGGAGACGCATCGTGATGAAAGGTATTAATATAAAATAAGCACATATGGATAAAAAAATTGAATATACAAACGGAGAATTAACCATTATCTGGCAACCCGGCTTATGCCAACACGCCGGGGTATGCGTGAAAATGTTACCCAAGGTGTACAATCCTAAAGAAAGACCCTGGGTCAAAATCGAAAACGCAACAACAGCAGAACTAATTGAACAAATCAATAAATGTCCCTCAGGAGCATTGGGTTACAGAATGAATAAGTAGTGAAAGTCGCCGAATTCGGCGACTTTCATTTTTTCCTTTTCCACAAATAGCAAACAATAAAGATCAACAAGAAACAGAGCACGATAGTTGCCCCCGAAGGTAATTTCAACGCTGCCGAAGTAAACAAGCCGATAATTGAACCGACACAACTGATAATCGTAGCCCACACCAGCTGTTTCGTGAAATTCTTATGAAACATCCCGGCAATAGCTTGTGGTATGGTGAGATACGAAATCACGAGAATGATTCCCGCTAGCTTCATACACAACACGATACACAAGGCGATCAACGCTGTAATTCCGATTTCCAGACCATTCAATGCGACGAAATGCGTCCGGCTGTATTCTTTATCAAAAGCGATATAAAATAAAGGACGATAAAATTTAGCAAAGAACACGATGATCACCAAGCACAACAGAAGCGAGAGAAGAACCTGCTCTCCCGTCACCGTGAGGATATTCCCAAACAGGTAAGATAACAAATTAGGAGCATACCCCGGTGTCAGATAAATAAACAACACCCCAATGGCCATACCCGCAGACCAGAAAATCCCAATCAAAGAATCTTCCTTAAATCGCTTGTTATCCGAAAGATATAGAATACAGAAAGCGGCAGCCAAAGCAAACACGGCCGCCCCGAAAAGAGGCGATAATCCTAAGAAATAGGCTAACCCCAATCCCCCAAAAGAAGCATGTGTGATTCCCCCACTGATAAAGACCATCCGTTTGGCCACGATATAAGTTCCTACCAATCCACAACTCACGCCAATCAGAATTGTACACAACAGTGCATTCTGGAAAAAAGTATATTCTAATAATTCAAACACCTTATTAATTTTTGATTTTAGATTTATGATTTTAGATTTCCACCCACGAATCAACGCTTTTCCTCAATCGAAAATCGTAATTCATAAATCGTAAATTGATTAGTTTTCAATTGTACGATCGTGTTTCAACAACACCCGATGAGGTACCGTACCATGAGAGATCAATTCAATCGGGCAATTATACAATTTCAATTGTTCCGGCGTGATCAGATTTGATTCATGATAATGCAAGCCGCCATTTACGCAGGCTATCGTCTTCACGTAAGAGCAGATTGTTCCCAAATCGTGAGAAACCATCACGATACTCATCGTTTTGTTCAACTCGCCCAACACGGAATAGAATTCGTTCTCAAAATTCGCATCCACGTAAGTAGAAGGCTCATCCAGAATAAGAATTTTCGGGGAAGAAATAATAGCTCGACACAGGAATACCCTCTGCATCTGTCCTCCGGAAAGCTCTCCTATCGGGCGATTTCCGAAACCTCCCATTCCGTATGTTTCTAAAAGATCATTCACCTTTTCCCGATCAGCCTTCGTGTAACCCTTAAAAATTCCCTTCTCCGACATCAAACCGGACAAGACGACCTCTTTCACGCTAATCGGAAATCTTGCATCAAAACGGCTGTTCTGAGGCAAATAACCAAACAACGATTGTTTCGTAACATGATAAACAATTTCACCGGAGAAAGGTTTTAGCAATCCCAAAATCACCTTCAATAAAGTTGTTTTCCCTCCCCCGTTCGGTCCGATGATCCCGATAAAATCATGTTCCCGAATGGTAAGATTTACGTCCCGCAACACGACCGTCTGCTCGTATCCCGCTGTAATCCCTTTTAACTCCAGAAGTTCATTCATTCTTCTATTTCATTTTCTGTTCAATGATACCCAATAAAGAACACATCTCGGCCTTCCAGTCCGGGCTCAACGGATCTATGGCTATCACCTCTCCATCAATCTCCTTGGCGATAGCCTTGGCATTGTCCACATCAAATTGATTCTGAATGAAAACAATCTTTATTCCTTTAGTCCGGCAAGAATCAATCACCGCTTTCAAATGCGAAGGATTCGGTTCCTTTCCCTCATTTTCAATAGAGATTTGTTCCATCCCGTAATCCTTGGCAAAATAAGTCAGCGCCGGATGATAAATTAGAAAAGTTTTATTCTCTTTTTTCGGAATAATCCGACGGGCTGCCTGATCAATGCTATCAATCTCCACCCGGAACTGACGATAGTTCTTTTCAAACGTCTCCCGCTGATCGGGGAACTTTGCCGCCAACACATCTAATATCGTACGAGCCATCATCTCCGCGTACCTGGGAGACATCCACACGTGAGGATCAAAATTCCCGTCATGCGAACCATGATCGTGCTGATGCCCATCCCCGTGATCATGATTACAAGCTCCTTGTTCCAAATCCATCCCGACAGATTGCTTCACAAGCAACATATTTTTCTGCGTTTCCAGAAAAGGATACAAATTACTCAACTCGAAAGGCAAATATCCCACAGCAAAATAAACAGAGCTATTGTGTAAAGCCTTCAACTGCTCCGTACTCAGATCACTCACCGCCGGATTCGCTCCCGGTGGAATCATCACGTTCACCTTCACGTAATCACCCGCAATTCTCTCCACGAAATAACGCTGCGGTAAAATACTCACGCTAATCGTTCTCTCCTTGTCTTTATTCTCCCCACAAGCCGTTAATAAGGCTATCAAAACAACTATAATTCCTATTTTCATTACATTGGATATATCAAATTCTTCTCCTCAATCACATCTAACACTTCGGAAAGATATTTTGCAGCCTCGTATTTTGCCATAGGCAAATTGTGTAACAAATAATTACCACAATCTTTAGCGGCAACACCGGGAACTTCTCCCTCGAAATCCCGGATAAAACGGAAGGTTTCCCGCATTAACTCCACGATGTCACGGGACTCCAAGTCGCCTTTTATCAAAAAGTAATTTCCCGTACAACATCCCATGGGTCCCCAAAACACGATCTTGTCACCCCACTCCTTATGATTGCGCAAATAGGTCGCCGCCAGATGCTCTATCGTATGTAACTCCCCCTGCCCCAAAACGGGTTCCCGGTTCGGTTCCTTCATGCGTATATCAAACGTCGTGACCACCTGATCGCCTAAATAGTCTTTACGGGAAACATAAATTCCCCTCAACAAGCGCAGGTGATCAATCGTAAAACTCGGTATTTTTTCCATACTTTAAATTTTATTCTTCTGATAAGACTTTAATCAACACTTTAATCATTTCAAAAGAACGTTTAGGTGCCTCTTCCCAAAAATTCAAATATTGTTTGTAATGATCTTTTACCCCGGGAGTATCACTGATAATACGATAGCTCAAGAATGGAACCCCACACATATAGCAAACTTGTGCAATGGCACATGATTCCATGTCTACCGCCATTCCTTCCGGAAAACGTTTTTTAATCTCCGTTAACTCCTCTTTATCGGTAATAAACTTATCCCCGCTACATATCAAACCACCGTAAACATTACCCTCATGAGCAACAGACAATGCCAATTTACACAACTCCTTATCCGAAACAAAACGAGCCGGCAAACCTTGCACCTGACCATATTCATTTCCTTCCCCACACCACACGTCATGATAAACCATATTCTCGCCCACAACAATATCCATCACTTGTGTCAAGGGATCTATCCCTCCCGCTACCCCGGTATTGACAATAATATCCGGTGTGTAACGCTGTATCATTTCCATCGTACCGACAGCAGCACATACCTTTCCAATACCGCTTTTAACCAAGATAACCTCCACGTTCCCGGTATGTCCTTCCGTGAAAAGAAGTCCGCGAACAGATTCCTCTTTTGTCTGTTCCAATAATGATTTCACCAATCCATATTCGGACGTCATGGCCACAATTATTCCGATCCTTCTCATATAACTCTATTGAAAAAATGGATTCATTCTTTTTTCTTCCCCGATCGTCGTGAATCCTCCATGCCCGGGAATGACACGAACATCATCGGGTAATACAAACAATTTTTCCCGGATACCATTCAACAACTGATTCATATCCCCACCCGGCAAATCAGCCCGGCCGATACTTCCTTGGAACAAAACATCCCCGGCAACCAGTAATTTATCCTTGTCACTATAAAAGCAAAGCCCTCCCGGAGAGTGTCCCGGGACATGAATCACCTTCAATTCCGAATGTCCGAACTTCACGACCTCCCCATCTTTCAGGTATTCCCCCAAAGCCGGTGGCGGGGTAATTCCTTTCACACCTAACATAGCCGCATATCTTTCGGCATCTTCTACCCAAAACGAATCCGCCTCATGCGCCCGGGCTGATAGCCCAAATTCATCCAGCATGAAATTATTCCCGAAAATATGATCGATATGCAAATGTGTATTTAACAATGCTACCGGCATCAACTGGTTCTCCGCCAAGAAACTCTTCAAACGTTGGCCTTCTTCCTTCGAAAAACAACCGCAATCAATAATCACAGCCTCCCCTGTCTCGTCATACAACACGATCGTGTTCTCTTGCCATGGATTATTTGTAAATACTTTAATTTTCATCTGTCGTGCATTTTAACCCGACAAATATACGAAAAAAAGAAGTGGATCAAAAAGGCTTTTGATCCACTTCTTTGTCCGTAACGTTTATAAACGAATCGTCAGATTTTCAGCGTATCGAATCCCCGACCATAAACTCCCATAACGGTATTCATCGTCAAGAACGCATCAGGATCAACCATTTTCGTTACACGCATAATATTTTGCATTTCGCTCTTACGAGCTACGACAATCAACATCTTACGAGCCTCTCCGGTGTACCATCCCTGACAATCCACCACGGTAACACCGCGTCGCAAATCACGAGTAATGGAATTCGCCACATCCTCGTATTTTTGGGAAAATATAAGGAATTGTACCGATTGCATCTGTCCCGTGAACACCAAATCAATCGTGTAGGAGTTAACCCCCATCACCACGTAACCATAGATAATAGTGGCTATTTTTGCCGTGGGATCTATCACGGTATCCTCCCCAATAAAGTAACTACATCCGATGATAAACACATCGATGTACATGATAATTTTACCAGGACTGATATTCCGGTACTTGTTGATAATCATGGCAACAATATCCGTACCGGCAGTACTTCCCCCGTTCACCAGAGAAATACCGATCCCCGCACCACACATGATACCGGAAATCACGGCACACATGAATTTATCTTCCAGCAGAGGTTCGTGTATCAGGTTCTGAAACACACTCAACAAGAAAGAACTCATGAAAATAGCGTAAATGGTCTTAAAACCGAAACGAGGTCCCAGAATCTTGATAGCAATCGCCACCAACAAAAAGTTGATCACGAAATAGCTATACCCGATCGGAATCACCTCTCCGGAAAGGAAATAAATAATTGTTGAAATACCGGTCACTCCACCACCGACCATACGATGCGGAGCCAAAAATGCCGTCACGGCGAACGTGTATATCAACAAACCGAACGTGATCAACAGATACGCCCGGATTTCACTCATCAACTTCTCCTTTGTAACTTTCATCACATTAATTATTTTGTTTTGCCCACGTATCTTTCAAACCAACAGTCCGGTTAAACACCAGCGCTCCCGGCTTGGAATCTTTATCCACGCAGAAATATCCCAGACGTTGGAATTGGAAACGGTCACCTTCTTTCGCCTCCTTCAAACTCGGCTCCAACTTACATCCCGTCAAAACTTTTAATGAGTTTTCATTCAAGAATTCCTTGAAATCCACATCTTTATGTCCGGCAGGGTCCGGATCTTTAAACAATCGATCATACAAACGCACTTCCGCCTCGATAGCGTCCGGGGCTGACACCCAATGCAAAGTACCTTTCACCTTCCGGTTACTTGCCGATCCGGTACCGCTACGGGTATCCGCATCATACGTACAATGAATTGTCGTGATATTTCCCTCCGCATCCTTCTCCACGCTTTCACACTTCACGATATAAGCACCTTTCAAGCGAACCTCATTACCCAAAGTCATCCGGAAGAATTTTTTCGGAGCATCCTCCATAAAATCATCCCGTTCGATATATAGTTCGCGAGAGAAAGGAACCATCCTCGTTCCGGCCGTTTCGTCTTCCGGATTATTCTCGATTTCCACGGTTTCGGTCTGTCCTTCCGGGTAATTGTCAATCACCACCCGAACCGGGTCCAATACGGCCATCACGCGGGGAGCAATCTTATTCAAATGCTCCCGAACACAGAATTCCAATAAAGCCATATCTACCACGATCTCCCGACGGGCAACCCCCACCTTCTCTGCAAAATTACGGATAGATTCAGGGGTATATCCTGCACGCCTCAACCCGGTAATCGTCGGCATACGGGGATCATCCCAACCTGCCACAATTCCCTTCTGAACGAGTTCCAGCAAACGACGTTTACTCATCACCGTGTAACTCAAGTTACGACGGGCAAACTCAATCTGCCGGGGACGATACTCTGTGTCAATCAACTGATCCAGAAACCAGTTATACAGAGGACGGTGCACCTCGAACTCCAACGTACATATAGAATGCGTAATACCTTCCAAATAATCGCTCTGACCATGCGTGAAATCATACATCGGGTAAATACACCATTTATCCCCGGTTCTGTGATGAGCCACGTGCATGATACGGTACATGATCGGGTCACGCATCAACATATTAGAAGATGCCATATCTATTTTTGCTCGCAGAACTTTCTCTCCGGCTTGGAACTCACCGTTTTTCATCCGGCGGAATAAATCCAAATTCTCTTCCGGAGTCCGATCCCGGTAAGGACTATTTACTCCGGGTTCAGTGGGAGTCATACGTTGAGCGCTGATCACTTCTGCCGGCTGATCATCCACGTAAGCCTTTCCCTCCAGAATCAGTTTTTCAGCCCAGTCATATAACTGTTGAAAATAATCAGATGCAAAATGCGGTTCTCCTTCCCATTGGAAACCTAACCATTGAATATCTTGTTGTATGGAATCAATATATTCGACATCCTCTTTCGAGGGATTCGTGTCATCAAAACGCAGGTTACATTTTCCCTGGTATTCGGTTGCTAATCCGAAGTTCAAGCATATAGAAGTTGCATGCCCGATATGCAAGTACCCGTTCGGTTCCGGCGGGAAACGAGTATGTACCCGACCGCCATTCTTTCCCTCGGCCAACTCCTCTTCAATAATCTGTTCGATGAAGTTTAATGATTTACCTTCACCTTCTTCTTCCACGAGATGATTTTTATCCATACTAAAATTATTATAACATATTCGACGCGAAGGTAATTAATTTATGAGAGTTTTAAAAGTTTCTGTATATTTGCAGGCCATGAAAAATATATTTTATACCATAATATGCTGTCTGATTTCACTCACATCGTTAGCCCAGAGTGATTTCGGTTACGAAAACCCCGATGGAAGGGATCCCCGGGAAGAAGGAATGCAACGTGATTCCACGAAAGAACAACGTTACGTTCCGCATCATCGTTTAACTTGGAAATGGGTACACGACGGTGTGTATAAAGAATTTTACCAGATTGATACACTTCAAGACGGGCTACAAAACACAAACTTGATATTCAAACACAGTGTTTCCAATACATACCTGGGAAACTTCCCATCCCCTTACGTATCGGACATTTACATCCTGCGTCCCCGAGGAGAAGATTTCTTACCGCAAGATCGGCTAAGAGATTATTTTTTTAAACCGGAAGACGCGTTAGATTACAACACTACCACGCCTTTCACACAATTAAGTTATTTCAACGGCGGGGGCCGGGGAAAAACAGAGGACTGGTTAGACGTGTGGCACATTCAGAACATACGCCCCTATTGGAATGCCGGATTCCGGTATAACCTCATTTCATCGGATGGAGCCTATTCTTATCAAAAATCCAAAACTTACAATTTTTCTTTTTTCAGTTCATACGAGAAAGACCGGATGGCAGTATCCATGTTCATAAACCAGAACATGGCACACATCACAGAGAATGGTGGTATCGAAAACCTAGCCGATATCCGGGATACCTCGCTTGATCCCAAAGTTGTCGGTACACGGCTTGCCATGGAGCCAAAGAACAACCTTATGAATTTCAATTTCAAGGCTCTGGCGCAATACAATATCGGTAATCCCAAGGAAATCATCACGCAAAAAGATAGTGCCACGATAGACACCACGATAACCTATCCCATGAAATTTGCCTTGGCCCTCAAAGCAGAGGACAATCGTTACTCGTTCAAAGAAGAGAGTGTCGAAGAAGGATTTTTCTCTGATACTACCTACATTAGTAAACAGGGAAATTCCGATATGATCAAAAACCGGAAATATGAAATCGACGCCAAATTCATCTTGAATGAACATCCCAAATATAAATATTTACCGGGCGTATATGCCGGACTTAAATTCAAATACCTGAGTTACGATCAACGGGTCTCGCTGGACACGATTAATAACAGGGGAACCAGCAAATACACCGGGACATACCTGACAGCCGGCACCTTTAACATGGACAGTACCACCATGTTTAATTTCGACATCTGGGGAAGTTTTTGCCTGGCCGGAGATTATTCTGCCGACTATTCATTAGAAGGACGAATTATCCAGTACTTGAATAAAGGAAGAAATTCCTCCGTCACCGTCCACGCCTTGCTGGAAACGCAAACCCCGAATCACTACTATCTCCAGTACCAGGGGAACCACAATCAATGGAAGAATAGTTTTGACAAGATACACGCCTACAATTTACGAGGGCATTACACGAATAAACGCCTTCGGACAGAAGTCGGGGTGGCCCTCAACAACACGAAGAACTATATTTATTTCGACACAACCGCCATGCCCCGTCAATATGATGGAGACCTTATGGTATTCACTGCATGGGCAAAACAAATATTCCGACTAGGACATTTCTACTTCGACCAGAAAGTGTACTACCAAGTGACCAACAAGGAAAAGATATTACCATTACCCCAAGTAGCACTTCACTCGCACAATTACTACCAGAACCGCTTTTTTAAACAAGCTTTGGGTTTCCAGATCGGTATCGACTTGTTCTACAACACCTCGTTCTATGCTAATGCGTACGATCCGGCAATCATGCAGTTCTACAACCAGGAAATCGAGAAAACCGGAAACTATCCGAAAATGGATGTATTCGTCACGTTAAATATAAAACGGGCCGACTTGTTTGTTAAATACGAACACTTTAACGAATTCTTTGGCAGCAGGGATTATTTCTCGGCATACACCTATCCAATCAACCCGGCAAAAGTGAAATTCGGTATCCGGTGGAACTTCTTTGACTAGCGTGGAAAAACGGACAAATACTTTCCTGCGGAATCCATAGACTTTATGGATCTTATGGCTTTATGAACCTTATAAACTCCACTAATTTGGTAGTTCACAATATTTTCCGTATTTTTGTGGTATGTATATAATAAGAGTTGTTACGTACACGCTGTCACTCTTATTTTGTTTCGTCTCGTGCAAAACAAAACAAGAAGAACCGCTGATTATACCAGAACCCGGAAGATTAGAACAAATAGATCAACGAGGGGTATTAAATGTTTGTAGCTACTACAACACGACAGACTACTATGTGTACAAGGGTATTCCCAAAGGATTCCATTACGAATTGGTAAAAGATTTCGCCGACTATTTGGGAGTAAAATTAAATATTGAGGTCAACACGAATATTGACGAAAGCATACAGAAACTCAATGAAGGCAAATATGACCTAATTGCCATGAGCCTCTCGGTCTCGAATTCCCGAAAAGAAGACGTGCAATTCAGCCAACCCCTATTCACCACCCGTCAAGTACTGGTGCAACATAAATCAGACACGCTGATCCCATCGATTCAAAATTTAAAAGGCAAAGAAATCTTTTTACAGGAAGGCACTTTCTCCACCAAATTCCTGCAACTATTAAACGATTCCTTGCAACTCGATTTGAAGATTACCGAACTGGAAGACGTCACGTTCGAAGATATTCTATTAAAAATAGAAAACGGGGAAATCCCCTATACGGTAATCGACCAAAACATAGCCCAAATCGCAGCCCAATACATGAAACATATTGATTATTCCCTTCAATTATCTCCCGAAAACCCTGTGGCTTGGGCTGTCACGAAAAAAGCAACCTTATTGGATGAGGAAATTAACAATTGGCTGGGCGCAATTAAAAAGAGTGGAAAATTAAACGTCTTGTACAATCGATATTACAAAAACAGTTACATCACATCACTACACAACTCCAAATACTACAAACTGAAAAATGGAGTTATCTCCAGCTTTGACCCGATCATCAAAAAAGAGGCTCGGGCAATCGGTTGGGACTGGCGCTTGTTGGCAGCCGTTATCTACCAAGAATCCGGTTTCGACCCGGAAGCCACTTCCCACCTTGGGGCTGTCGGTCTGATGCAAGTTATGCCGGAAACCTCCCTACAACTCGGATTCGAGGAATACGAAGAACCCAAAGACAATATTCACGTCGGGGCTTACTATCTAAAATACCTGGAAAACAAGTTCAACAAATTCGACCTCGACACGCTGGAACAAATTAAGTTCACTTTGGCTGCCTATAATGCAGGGCTGGGACACGTACTCGATGCTATCCGATTAGCCGAATTATACGGGAAAAACCCCAAAGTCTGGGATAACAACGTGGATTATTTCATGCTCCATAAATCCCAACCGGAAATATATCGGGATTCTGTTGTCCGTTTCGGCTATTGCGACGGGAAACAAACATTCAACTTCGTCAACAACATCATGGAAAACTATACTCATTATAAAAACACGATCAAAAAATAATCTTAAATTTAAAATCGAAAAATTCAGAATGAATAGAATCACAGAATTTAAAATCATGAAATTTAAAATTCGAAAGGCGAATATTGATTTACATTAATATTTTTCATACCTTCGCATTAGAGTTTTGATTATTATTTAACTAATTACTAAGGATATGCCTTACAGAAGATTACCGAATACAGATGCAGCAAGGATAAGGGCATTAGAAACAGCCTTGAATAACGAAGAGTTTTCTAATATCAACAACTTACCGTTTTCATTACATCTTAGGCAAAAGATTGAGTTTTTCTTACCAAAGTTCAAAACGGCAATCACGAATTCTCAATGCGCCAGAGATAAACAAAATGTGAACAGTAGGAAATATGCAGAATATACTCGAAAAGCAAAATTATACATTTCTCATTTCCTGCAAGTACTGAATTTTACAATTGCCCGGGGAGAATTAAAACCAATGGCAAGAACTTTTTACGGAATTGACGAACACGACACTAAACTTCCCTCGTTAGTATCAGACCAAGATTTGTTGGAATGGGGAGCAAAAATTATCACCGGAGAACAGGAACGTACCCGCAATGGTGGCGGTAGTCCCGTGTACAGTCCTTCCATTGCCTTGGTGAAAGTGAACTACGAAAACTTCAAACAAGCCTATGCCTCCCAAAAGCAATTCCAACAGAATTCAGCTCGTTGTAGCGCAGAAGTTGCACAATACCGAGGCGAGGCCGACGAATACATCCTTACTTTATGGAACGAGATCGAGGCTCATTATGCGGACCTCGAAGATGAAGAAATACGCCGCCAAAAATGCGAACATTTCGGTCTAGTCTACGTCTTCCGCAAAGGTGAAAAAGAAGAAATAAAAAGAAAAAAGGAAGCTGAACGCATCACGCTCAAACTCCCCTTTTAATATTTTAGATTTTAGATTTACGATTTTAGATTCTTAAAATCACAAATCGTAAATCATAAATTACATATACAGATCTCTCTCCCCTCTCGCAATTCTATCATAATAAGAACGGAACGTGGGGAGTAATTTTTTGTCTGTAAAGAATGGCATATTTTCAATTTCCTGCAATTCTCGTGCAATCAACTTTTCGCCAATTTCTCTAGTCTCCGGAGAAGCATAGTCATTCAAATATTCCCGAAACGTCAACACCGCGTTCAGTTTACAAAATTTACCTTCCACTCCTTTCTCCAACAAATTCATGATCTTATCTCCCGTACGCCCGCAGCGATAACCTGCCGTACAGAAAGAAGTAATCATCCCGTCATTTGCCAGTTCGCAGATCACCTCGTCCAAAGAACGCTGATCACCCAACATAAACTGCACCTTATCCGGGTTCTCCTCCTGTTTCAATTTCTTGGCATAAGCCCCGATTCCCAACTTAGAAGAAGCATCCGTTTGGGTACATCCGTAATGATTGATCAAATCACGTTTCAACACCGGATTCTCACGTGCCGTCACGATCAACCCGCTATACGGGATTGCCAGACGCAACACCGAAACCACCCGTTTCATGGCTTCATCACTCACGATATAAGGAGAATGCTCGCTCAAGAAAGAACCGGGAGCCGGTTGCATACGCGGGAATGACACGGTATGCGGTCCGATACCGAAATGTTTTTCCAAATCCCAAGCATGATGAACCAAACCCATCACATCAAACTTCCAATCGTACAAACCGAATAAAGCCCCGATAGCCACGTCGTCCACCCCGGCCTCCATAGCCCGGTGCATGGCGTAAAGCCGCCAGCGATAATTTCCTTTCACCGTGTTTGCCGGATGTAATTCGGCATATCTCCCCCGGTGGTAAGTTTCCTGGAATACTTGGAACGTACCGATTCCCGCACGCCATAATTTCTTCATATCGGCAATCTCCATGGGAGCCGCATTCACGTTTACCCGGCGGATATTATTAAAGCCATTTCCCGTCGGCGTCGTGCGTTTCACGGAATAAATCGTGGAAATAGACTCTGCGATATAATCAGCTCCATTTTTAGGATGCTCGCCATACACGGCAATCATCCGCTTATGTCCCTCATCAATCACGGCAGCCACCTCATCCCGCACCTCATCCATCGTCAGCACGTGACGAACCTCGTCTTTATTTTCCGCACGGAATCCACAATACTTACAGCTATTCACGCAAAGATTCGACAAATACAAGGGAGCAAAGAAAACGATACGATTATCATACACTTTCTTCTTCACCTCCAACGCCGCTTCTTGCATTTCATGCAATAACTCCGGATCCTCCACGTTCAGCAACGTAGCCGTCTCCGCCGGAGTTAAAATTTTTATATCCAAAGATTTTTGTAAAATATCCCGCACTTGTTGTTTATCGGGATTCTTATGCTTTTCAATATCCGCAAATATCTGTTCTTCATCAATAAAATCCTTTCCGCCATCCAGATATTTATCGATTTCCGCTTGTTTGATTACACTGGCAGTCCAATCTTTTACACTACTCATTTTTCACTTCATTACAAGTTCATAAAAGTCCTAAAGTCTACAAAGCCCACCATGCACGTTTTCCCCACCCCTCTCATCACGTGGAATCTTTATGCATACACAAAGATCGTTAATTATTTCATCAATGCTCTCTATTCCTGATATTTATTTTCAATCAGCTCATAAAGAAAATCAATAACCCGATCATGTACCCCGTAAACGTCCCTTCTAAATTCCTATGAACCTTAGCTTAATAATTCTTTTACCATAGCGGAAATCGCTTTACCGTCAGCCACCCCGGCCAATTCCTTGGAAGCGACTCCCATCACTTTTCCCATCTCTTTGGCTGAAGTAGCTCCAACCTTCTCGATGATCACTTTCAACGCGGTTCTCAGTTCTTCCTCACTTAATTGTTTCGGCAAGAATTCGTTCAACACTTCGACTTGCGCCATCTCATGAGCATACAAATCTTCTCTCCCTTGATTTTTATATATTTCAGCCGACTCTCGTCCTTGCTTTGCCAACTTCTGGATAATTTTCACGCTTTCACTATCAGCAATTTGCTCCGGAGCCCCGGCAACAGATTTTGCTTCGATAAAAACCTTCTTTATATTTCTCAAAACTTCCAAACGAATGGTATCTTTAGCTTTCATGGCTGCCATGATGCCTTTGCTAACCTGTTCTTCTATTGTCATTGTTCCTGAATTTAAAATTAAAACCCACGAAGTTACTATTTATTCCTCAAATTTCCACCAGCCATTTTTAATTTTCGAAATCCTGACGTAATTTTGTATCGTAAAAATATCTGCATGAAAACAATCATCACGAACCAAACCATTTGGAATATAGCTTACCCGATTATCCTGGGTAGCCTGGCACAAACTCTTATTACCCTTACCGACACGGCATTCTTAGGGCGCGTCAGTGAGGTAGCCTTGGGAGCCTCGGCCATGGCCGGGATTTATTATTATGTTTTTTCCACGCTGGCCTGGGGATTCTCAATAGGGATACAAATCATCGTGGCGAGAAGATTGGGAGAAGGTAAACTAAACCGTATCGGAGTCGTTTTCGAACACGGGTTGTGTTTCGTATTCCTCCTGTCCATGACCCTCTTCCTCATACAACGATATTATAGCGACGTGTTGCTCGGAGCTTCCATCCAATCCCCGAACATCTACGCGGCAGCCATGGAATACATGTCCTACCGCCATTACGGGATTATATTCGTATGCTTCAACTTTTTATTCCGGGCCCTTTACATCGGACTCTCCAACACGAAGATCATCGGTTATTCAACAGCAGCCATGGCCATCATCAACGTGATTTTCAATTACCTACTCATTTTCGGAAAATTCGGTTTCCCGGAACTGGGAGTCGGAGGTGCGGCACTGGCCTCCGTGATGGCAGAAATTTCCGCCTGCCTTATTTTCATTTTCTATACCTTACTAAAACTCCCGATCAAACAATATGCGCTTTTTTCGTTCCACAAACTAGAGGGTTGGTTAATGCTCACCGTACTGAAAACGGCCTTTCCAACCATGGTACAAAAACTGTTGTCATTCGGGACATGGTATATATTTTTCATGCTCATCGAACACATGGGAGAACGCCCCATAGCGATAACCATCATCGTACGTAGTGTCTACATGCTCATACTCATTCCGGTATTCGGTTACGGGGCAACGGCAAACACGCTGACCAGCCGTTTGATCGGGGAACAACGCCAACCGGAGATCATGAGTACCCTGCGTCGGATCATGAAACTTTCCATGTTGAGCGTCCTCCCCGTTCTGCTTATATGCTACGTGTTCCCGTATTACGTGCTATCCATCTACTCCAATAGTCTCGAACTGATTGCCGCATCCACCCCTTCACTTTACGTGATCGGTCTGGCAGCCCTCAGTTTCTGTTTCGGGATCACGTTTTTCGAAGCCATTTCCGGAACTGGGAACACCACTCATGCCCTTATCCTTGAAAGTTTTGTCCTTATTTTCTACACGTTCCAAACTTGGCTATTCACCACGGTCGTTCGCTCCGATGTGGCATTCGTGTGGACCGTAGAGATCACCTACGGAATATTAATCGGTGTTGTCTCGTTAATCTATCTCAAATACACAAAATGGCAACAAAAGAAGGTATAATTCTTGGTGATTCTACACTCATTTTTTCTCTACTTTACCGTAAAAATCAAGAAAAAGATGTATTTTCGAAAAAATAAAATCATTGGCTGTGAAAAAGAACATTTTACTTACATTTCTGACAATTCTTGTCTTATTAAATAGTACAGCGATCGGATATTACATTTATCACGATCAAAAAGAACATCAAGAGAACGAGGAACCACCATTCTTCCTCATGAAATCATCAGACGTGGATTTCCCGACAACATTCAGCTTGGCCGGCGAACAGGTCCCCCTGGAAAGAATCGATGTGGCAGAAGCTTTCAAAAAGGAATTAATCGTGAATACCTACTTGCATTCACACACGATCCAAGTTTTGAAAAATGCTCCCCGCTATTTTCATATTATCGAACCCATCCTAAAAGCGGAAGGAGTTCCGAATGATTTCAAATACCTGGCTGTCATCGAAAGTAGCTTGAATCCGCTGGCCGTATCTTACGCCGGAGCCGCAGGAATATGGCAACTCATGAGCGCAACTGCCAAAGAACTGGGATTAGAAGTGACAAACGACGTGGATGAACGCTACCACGTGGAAAAAGCTACCCGTGCCGCTTGCACTTATTTGAAAAAAGCCTACCAGAAATTCGGTTCCTGGACACTGGCCGCAGCCTCCTACAATGGAGGTATGAATATGCTCACCAAACAAATGAACCGGCAAAAAGAAAAAAACTTTTACGACCTCCTGCTAAACGAGGAAACCGGAAGATACGTGTATCGTATGCTAGCCTTAAAGCAAATCATGGAAGAACCTCACTTGTATGATTTCTACGTGGACCATTTGTATCCCGTGGAGCCGACCTCTCAGATCAAGGTAACTAAAAACATAAAAGACTTGGCAGATTTCGCGCAAGAGCATGGAATATCCTATAAAACGTTGAAACGCTTCAATCCCTGGTTACGGCAAACCTCGTTGAAAGTCGGGAAACACAAAACATATTATATTGCCATTCCCGAAAACAAGCAGGCATACAAGTAAAAATATTCGGCACGCTATTTGTACCTCCCTGCCTATATTGAATGTAAAAAATTCCCAACATGGAAAAGAATAAAATAACCGTCTTTTGTGAAAACAACGGACAAGAATATCAGATACCCACGGGATCTAGTTTAAAAGAATTCAAGAAAATCGTGTTCCCCATGAACCACCAGAACATTCTGGGGGCATTAGTCAATAACGAAGTACAAGATCTGCACTACGAAATATACAACCCCAAATACGTGAACTTCATTGACGTTACCACGCTGGACGGATACAGCGTGTATCTGCGTTCTCTTATTTTCGTGCTTTACAAGGCGATTCGCGATCTCTACCCGAAAAAAACACTCATCGTGGAATACAATCTTTCCAACGGATTATTCTGTCGTTTGGCCAACAAAGAATTCATTCTTAGCGGAGAGAGAATCGAAGAAATAAAAAAAGAGATGCTACGGATCATCGATCATGACTACGAGATCACGCGCACGGAAACCCCCACGGAAGAAGCCATCAAGCTTTTCAACCGACAGGGTTTGAAAGATAAAGAGTTGTTGCTTTCTACCCGCGGCAAGATGTTCACCTCGGTTTATTCCATCGACGGCACGTGTGACTATTTCTATGGTACGTTAGCCCCTTCTACCGGATGTTTAAAAGTGTTCGACCTGAAGGATTACAAGGACGGAATGTTACTGATGTTACCGGATCGGGACAACCCGACCCAAATACTTCCATTTGTCCCCCAAGAGAAACTGTTCAGCACGTTTAGCGAATTTAAACGCTGGGGAAAAATTTCAGAGGTCATACAAATCGGACATCTGAATCAAGCCATAGAGCACAAGCATGCCGGGGACATGATCAAAGTAAGCGAAGCTTTACATGAGAAAAAAATTTCCCAAATTGCAGACCAGATAAAAAAACAGAAAAAAGTAAAGGTTGTCCTCATTGCCGGTCCTTCTTCTTCCGGGAAAACCACGTTCGGGAAACGATTGGCAATTCAGTTGTTGGTGAACGGTATTAAGCCCGTGAACTTATCACTGGATAACTATTTCGTAAACCGGGAAAATACCCCTAGGGACGCGAAGGGCGAGTATGACTTCGAGACGATTGATGCATTAGACATTAACACGTTCAATGACAATATCATGAGATTATTACGAGGGGAAGAGGTTGAAATTCCGAAATTCTCCTTCGAGACCGGACAACGTTTCTACGACGGGGAAACACTAAAGATGTCCAAAAACAACGTGATTATCGTTGAAGGAATCCACGGGTTGAATCCCAAACTAACCGAATACCTGCCCCACGAAAGTCTGTTTAAAATATTTATCTCGGCATTGACCGTAATCTCTATTGACAATCATAACATCATCAATCCTTCCGACAATCGCTTGATTCGTCGCATGGTCAGAGATCATAAATACCGCGGCTATTCGGCTCTTGACACGTTAAAAAGATGGGAAAGTGTACTGTCCGGTGAACAAAAACACATCACTCCTTATCAAGAAGAAGCAGACGCCATGTTCAACTCGGCTCTCGTTTACGAACTGGGAGCCTTGAAACAACAAGCTGTTCCGCTTTTGGAAGAAGTATTGGTAAAGTACCCGGAACACTCCAAGGCTACACGCTTACTGAAATTCTTCTCGTACGTTCAAGCCGTGCCAACCCGGGAAATTCCACCCACCTCCATTTTGAGGGAGTTTTTGGGAGGAAGTTCATTTAAATACTAACAGCGCCTTAGGTATTTAACGTGAGTTCGAAATAACTTAAAACAACACAAGTTGCCTGTCCTTGACAAAAT
>OGJI01000084.1_pt1 | contig 120221 bp, 102 predicted proteins | sample 1572031 | NCBI WGS metagenome assembly OGJI01 (sample SAMEA2582119, study PRJEB24529) | metagenome | biome: Human gut stool | place: China | collected 2011
ACGCGATATATCTTGGTTACTGTGATGCAAAGGTACAAAATATATCCCGAAATATAGTATCAAATAGTACCAATATTTTCTAAAACCGTGAAATTCCGTGAGTATTCAAACCAAATGAAAACATCTGAAAATAACTGATATACAAAGACAACCTATAAAATGGAATTTCACTGAATATATTTAGTGGATAGTGGTCAACCATTCATTTACATCATTTCAATTTCCAAGTTCAATTATTAATAATTCTCTTCTGGCCATACAGAAACATACGAATGATCAATAACTTTAGGCAATAAAAGTTTATAATAATCTCCATTCGTCAACTGATAACCAGATTCTTGACACCATGTTTTCTCTCCTACATACTCTATATAATCTTTTAGCTGTTCCAAACACAAATTCTTCTTCACAGTATAGAGTTTTCATGATAGATATTTTCTATAATTCCTTCATCCTTGATCTCAAATATATCCTTTGTGAGTTCATCCCAGTTCGCATCATAACATTCATAATATCTATATGCAAGCCTATATTTAAATTTGATAAACTCAGCGGGAACCGTCTTTATTGTCCCATTTATATCAGAATAAAATGAAAGATAAGCATCTCCGTACCTTGCAAAGCAAACTCTATCGAAATAGTCCTTCCTATAATTATGATATTCTATCCTCGCATAAACAGGATCTGAAGAGATGTTAATTTTAAATTTAATCTTCACAGGAGAATTATCAGTCAAGTAAGCAAAACCACAGTAAATTGGTACTCCTGGAGCCGAAGAACTAAACGTTCCTCCTTCAGATATATGGTGAATAAAATCTTGATATCCGTTCACCGTCTGAACTCCTGATTGCCCGTCCCCACCTAATAAGTAAATTCTCATTTCTGCCGAATTTAACATTTTTTTGCTTCTTCCGTCAAAATACTTGACTTCTTGTAAAAAATTGACTTAAATGCTTGTTCCACGATTTTATAAGATTCCGCATAAGTGTAATCCGTCTCAATAGCCATAATTCCCATTCTTCCATAAGTAACAGAAGCTGCATATACAGGAGAATAGCCTCCAGTTTGATTGGCTGTCAGAGTTCCACTAATCAGACTACCAGATGATGGAATGTCCATGTCTATTGTAAAATTCCGTTGAACAAATCTCACATATAAACCAGTCTTTTTCGATATTTTATGAACTTTCTCTGAAGAAGATGAGGAATTCCCAAAAAATAAAGCACTTGTTTTCGCATTGGAACCAAAAGCCATTCTCAACTCGTCATACGAGGTAAACTGATCAATACTAAAATTCAATGATGCATTTTGCTGTACTGTTTCCTCTTGTTGCAAAACTTCATTCACAAAACTCCTTGTCGCAGACAAGGATGGATGATTAATTGTTCCAACAACAGTTTTCGCTGGAAAAGAAACTGAAACTGTTATAGGATTAATCGTTGCTGTAATAGGAGTATAATTACAATCAGAAATAGAGTTCCCTCTTAATAGTGAACCCGGGAAAATATATCTCTGAAGGTTTGGCAAAATAAGAGATTCATCTGCTTGAGCATAAATAGTTCGCCCAAAATCATCTTTCCACAAACTATCTTTAAGAACCTCTGTTACTCTCGATAATATTTCCGAATCAGAAGACCTCTCATTTGTCACCCCAATCTTTTCCTTTGCCATACTTGGCATGTAATTATGAGTATTAATATTAATCACTCCTTCTCGATATTTAGGGAAATCAAATATATCTTGATCTGTGTTATCTGTCAAACGAGTCTCACAAGCACACAAAATCAATAATAACATAAAAAATGTAAGTATTTTCTTCATTACACTCATATTTAGTAAAATTAAATCAACACATTACTTTAATTCGGAATATTAATTTTGAATTTTGTATAAACAGGAGAATTATCCATCAAATAACTCGCAGTAAAAGCTATTGGAACACCTGGAACTTCTGGAGAATAATAACCGCCATCAATAATATATTTCTTAAAAGCCGCAAAACCCTCAACCGACTCTGCAATTCCACTACCATCACCTCCTACCATGTATATTTTAATATTAGACTCGTCAATAATTTTTTTATATTCATTTGAGATACTAATATTTCCATTTACTATTTTAGCATCAAATGCTGCTTTTACTGCTAACCGAACTTCATTATAACCATAATTCGATTCCATTGTAATAACTCCCATTCTACCATAAGTTATAGAGCTGATGTAAACAGGAGAAAATCCTTCCATTAAATTAATTGCATCATTGTCTAATAATAAATTTCCATCTAAAGGTATATCCATGTCAACGGTAAAATTCTTTTGAATAAATTTAGCAATCAATCCTGTTTTATGCGCAATCTTTCCTTTTGCAGCATCCACTGTTATATTAAGAATACTTGCAACATTAATATTTGAAGCAAATGTCAATTTCAATTCATCATAATAGGTAAACTGATTTATATCATAACTAAACGAGACTAGCTGTTTGCCAGACATACCATTATTATTCATAGTATTAACAATAGATTGTCGCATTGCTGAAAGAGAAGGTCTTCCAATTTCATCTACGACAAATTTAGCTGGAAAAGAATACGAAATAGTTATCGGTTCAACTCTATTTGTTAACACTTGTTATCTCTGAGTTTCTAAAGATCCTCCTTTCAATAACGATCCTAAATATATGTACCTTTCTAACCCTTGTAAGGACGTGATTTCATCTGTTTCATAGATCAACGTATGCCCAGTTGCTCCCGGCCATAAACTATCTTTCAAGAAAGATAACGATCTTGAAAATGAATTATATTGTTCTGTATTTCCTGCCATAACACCTATTGTTTCTTGCGGAAATTTTATCAATTTAATACCATTTACCTCAGCATTTATGGAACAATATTCTTTAGAACAAGAAATCGTGAAAACGCATGTTACGATCAATGTCAACAAAACATTCAAATATCTCATATTATTTAAATTCATATAACTAATTTATTAATTTCAAAATACTCATTTTTTCTACACCTAAAATCAAATGAAAATTTTACATTCGTACCTCCTTTCTTTTTAAGAAAGACCAGACGTTGCCAAGTACCCCTTCGAAATGGTTAAGGCAACGTCTTCCTTTTTAATTAAACAAAAAACAATACACGCTTACCTATTATAGATAAGCGTTCCATTTATACAACAAATAATACTAAACTTACTCTTGAATACACACTCTCTTGAAGTATTTTTCCTCTTGTCCTCCGCAAAAGTAAAATATAAGTATTATAAAGGCAGGTCTTCTGACTCATCCCTTTCCAGAGTCTTCCCGTTATAGATGAACAGTGACATATTTCTGGAAATTAATTTCTTAATGAAATTAGGAATTACAGCTGCGGGAACAGTTATCGATTTACACGATATTCCCTTTTAATCGAACTATGATTTCTATCAAAGCATGAACCTTTAATATATAACAAATGCCATTTTTAAATCTTTAATAAGAACTCAATACAAATGTAAAGATATTAATTTGACAAGCAAATGATTTACAAAAAAAATATTCAAAAATATAACTATATTGCAAGCGCAACAATTTTTACAAACTGAAAATCGTTGATAAGATGCTGTTCATACAGCACAAAAAAAATATTAGTATCTCCATCGTCTTATGCTTTGAAACACCCTTCTTCTGTATATACCCAAACACTTAAATACATTTAACTATGGAAAATTATAGTATATGTAAAAATATTACTTTAAGAAATAACGTACATAAAAAAATCCCTAAGGTCCGGATTCCATGGTAGACCTTAGGGACTTTATAACTTTTAAACTTTATAGACGAACTAGAATACAATCGTCATCTCGTTAATCAAATTCTGCGCATTCGCAATCTTGTCCACGATGAACAACATATAACGAGCATCCAAGTTGATACATCTTTGCAAGTTTTCCTCGAAATCAATATCACCGGACATAGCCTCGGAGTTTCCGTCAAATGCGGTTCCGATCAACTCGCCGTTACCATTGATAACCGGAGAACCGGAGTTACCACCTGTAATATCATTGTTCGTGATGAAGTTCACGGAAATGTTGTCAGCACCGTAACGTCCGAAATTCTTTGCATAATACAAATCTTTCAAATTTTGCGGAACTTCGAATTCGCCACCTTTCGGGCCTTCTTTTTCCATAACACCGGTTAACGTAGTGTAATAATCATAGAACACGGCATCTCTCGGCTTGTAGCTCTTCACGTTTCCATAAGTCAAACGGATAGTAGAGTTAGCGTTCGGAGCCCATACTTTGTTCGGTTCCATTGCCATCAATCCATTCACGAACAAACGATCTCCTTTGGCAATATTGCTACGCATAGAACTCATTTCCCCGCTTAATTTCTGGTAAACCTCGAACAGGCTCTTTCCCGTGATATAACCCAAATCTTTATTCAATTTCTTCATATCCGGTTTTTCAAGGAATGCGTTCAAACGAGCCTCATCCGTAAAAATAGATTTGTCAGACAATTCTTTAGCGAATTTCTCGTAATTACCTTTATATTTCTTGTTGATCAAATTGATCACTTCCGGATGCCATTCAGCAGCCACGTTATCGCTATAAATTTTGAACAAAGCAGCCATCAAATTTTTGTCAACATCTTTGTTGAAATCTTTAAAGAAACCTGCTGCATTCTTCTTGATAGCTTCAAGGTACATTCCCTTCATTTCAGCCGGGGTATCTGCATCCAAAGCTTTTTCCAAGGTATTAGCCACCTGGAAGGCAAACAAGGGAACTTCAGGACCTTGTAATGCTGCCTCCTGCATATAAGACATAGCCACGTTATACGGGTGCATAGCCTCGTAACCCTCTTTGATCAAAGTCAAAGCATTACCATATTTAGCTTTGCGAGCCGGATCAGCATTCACCCAAGCAGTAAATTCACGCTCGATTTTCTCTTTTTCGCCCATCGTGTTCAGATTCTCTAAAGCGATATTTTGCTCGTGAGAATATTTCCAATAGTTTGCACATGATGCATATTTAGATGCATATTGAATACGGGTGGCAGCAGCGGCGTCCATTCCTTCTTTCATGATACGCAACTTCTCTGTACGTACTTTGTAACGAATATCATTGGTTACATCCATCGTCTCTTTCAAACCAAAACTAGTTAAGAAACGATCGGTTGTTCCGGGGAATCCCATGATCATGGCGAAATCACCATCTTGTACACCTTTTGCAGAAACAGGCAAATGATGTTTCGGTTTCAACGGAATATTATTCGTGTTATAAGGAGCCGGTTCTCCGTCAGGACCCGTGTAAATACGCATCATACAAAAGTCTGCCGTGTGACGGGGCCAAGACCAGTTATCCGTGTCACCACCGAATTTACCCATACTTTGAGCCGGTGCGCCTACTAAACGAACATCTTGATAGATTTTGTAAACCAACAAGAAGAACTGATTTCCCTCGAACATATCCTGTACCTGCGCGTGAAGGTTTGTTCCTTGCACAGCCTTGGCAGAAATTTGTTTAGAAATAGCATTGATAGCTGCAGCACGTTCCTCTTCTGACATTTTATCGTTCAAAACTGCATTCACTTGATCAGTCACATCTTCCATTCGTTGCAGGATAGATGCAGTAATACCGGGATTCGGTAACTCTTCGCTATACTTGTAAGCCCAGAAACCGTTTGACAAGTAGTCATGTTCCACGGTTGAGTGCTGTTGAATCACTCCGAATCCGCAGTGGTGGTTCGTCAACACCAATCCTTTGTCCGAAATGATCTCTCCGGAACAGAAATGCCAGAAAGGACGTCCGGCGTTTCCTAATCCAACGATCGCATCTTTCAATGACGCTTGGTTCACGGAATAAATATCTTCCGCCGTCAATTTGCAGCCTTGTGCCTGCATTTGCTCGATATTTTTCCCGAGCAATGACAAAAGCCACATACCTTCATCCGCCCGCACGATTGACGTTGAAAGCAAAGCAAATACAATAATAAAAACTCTCTTCATCTGTTTAAATTTCACGTTTAATTATATAATCTGATCTAATTCAATTCCTGTCAAATTATGCCCTCGCCCCCTCACAAACGATCGCGAATATACAATTTAATTCTATGAAACCTTATGTAACTCACCGTGATTTAATATTATTATAACATTTTACAGCACGCTGTCAGAGTAAATTAATCTCGTCTTTTTATCCTGTTAGATCTCATCGACCACTTCATATTATTAAATTCCACACTTTCTCCTTTATTTTTTCAATCACTATTTATTAAAAATGATATATTTTTCCAAACTATCAATTCACAACATTCTTCCATAATTATAAAGTCCGTCTCATTTTCTTGTTGTATTTTTGCAACGCAAAAAGTGATGACATGGAAAAAACGAATATAAGAGCGTACACGTTACAAGAGTTAGCAAACGTCCTCGTACAACACGGGGAAAAAGCATTCCGGGCTAAACAAATTTGGCAGTGGCTTTGGCAAAAGGGAGTGACCCGTTTCGAGGACATGACCAACTTATCAAAAGATTTCCGGGAATTTTTGAACAATCACTTTATCCTGCAAACAGCCACGCTCACCCATAAACAAGAGAGTAGTGACGGTACGACAAAACTCGGCTTTACCCTTCCTGACGGGAACTTGATTGAAACTGTACTTATCCCAAGCAAGGATAAATCGACCGTGTGCGTCTCCTCGCAAGTCGGATGCAAACTAAAATGTAGCTTTTGTGCCACGGGTGGGTTAGGATTTACTCGGAACCTGCTGCCGGAAGAAATATTCGACCAAGTCGTTGCCGTGAAACGCCTGGGAGAAGAACGGGGACTACCGTTATCCAACATCGTACTCATGGGCATGGGCGAACCGCTCCTAAACTACGAGAATGTCCTTGCCGCCATTGAACGCATCACGGCAGAGGATGGATTAGGAATGTCCCCCTATCGCCTCACGCTATCCACCTCCGGCATCGTGGAAGGCATCAAGCGACTGGCAGATGACGACGTTCGTTTCAACCTTGCCATCTCGCTCCATTCGGCTGTCAACACGACCCGGGATAAAATCATGCCGATAAACAAGGCTTACCCGCTTACCAAACTCGCCGAGGCCATCCGGTATTTCGTGGATAAAACGGGGACACGTCCCACGTTCGAGTACCTGTTACTGAAAGGTGTCAATGATAGTCTCGACGATGCCAAGGCACTCGCCTTGTTCTGCCGGCAATTTCCCGTGAAAATCAACATTATCGAGTACAACGAAGTGGACAATGCCCCCTACCGTCACAGCCCGGATGCCAGCAGGGACCAATTTGTTCGCTACCTCGAAAGCAAAAATATCGTGGTGAATGTCCGTCGCAGCAAAGGAAAAGATATTGATGCGGCTTGCGGGCAATTGGCCAACAAAAATAGTTAACCTACCATATTCCCTTTTATAAACACAAGAAGACTGACCAACAAATCAGACCATTCTCTCTATGGTAAAACTTAGCACCCAACAAAGCATATATCAGATTACTATAAGGTGAGTTATTCCGGATGATTACCGTCATAAACCTTATAGATACCTTATAGAAACCTTATATGAACCTTATATATAATAAGGTTCATATAATATTCATATACTTTAATTAAAATGTTACTTTCGGTTATAATCAGGTAGAAATCAATTAGTAAAAACAAATTCTTTACAAACACGAGGGGCAAAAAGGATGAACACCCCATTAAATACAAGCCTCCCCTCTCACAAACCCAGCACTCCCCCAAAAGACGTTATGAACTTTACAGACTTTATAAATCTTATAAACGAACATCAGCCCCCAACTTCTCGTATTACGAGAAACTAAACACCTAATTATCAACTCATAGTATGAAATCCTTCTTATTAGCCATATTGCTCGTCGGATGCAATATCATAGCAGCAACAGCACAATCCGACAAGATCATTGATAATCGAGCCATAGACACACTAAATTTAAAAAAGTATGTTGGTCTGTGGTACGAAATCGCACGCTTTGACCACCCTTTCGAACGAGGCTTGGTCGGGGTGACGACCGAGTATACCATCAAACCCGATGGAAGCATCAAGGTTATCGGACGAGGTTACCAAGACAGTCTCCGGGGTGAGAAAAAAGAAATCGTGGGCCACGTTCATATCCCGGACACGACTCAACCGGGAGTCCTAAAAGTGACCTTTTTTCTGATCTTCAACACGGACTACCACATCCTGGAAGTCGAGAAAGATTACAGCGCAGCCCTTATCGGAAGTTCCCAATGCGATCATCTCTGGATCGTAAGCCGTACACCGAAGCTCCCGCCTAACAAACTGAAAGACTTGATGCAACGGGCTCAGCGCAGAGGGTACGACACTACCGCCCTCATCTTCGTCCCGCACGGGCAAGAACAAATTCAAGAAGAATTGACCAAACTCTGAGTTATTTTCCATATTTTTGAACAACTAAAGGTTCAGAAATATGGAATTATTTATACTTATATCCTGCGTTTTACTTCTCGTTCTCAACATGATCCTCATCGGATTGCACGTTCGTTCCCGCAAGAACAACACCGCCCAGGAGGTATCACGGTCCATCTCGGACCTCGAAAAAGTGATTCGGGACGAATCCCGTTATAACCGGGAAAACGACGAGAACCGCTCCCGCAAGGACCGGGAAGAACTCGCCTCTACCCTCAACCATTTCCGGACAGAACACCGGGAAACCTTGAAGAATATCACCACCCAAACCAACTCCGCCATACAAGCTTTCCAGAAAAGTTTTGCCGAAAGCATGGAATTATTCAACCGCCTGCAACGGGAAAAATTCGGAGAGCTATCACTCCGTCAACAGGAACTCCTGCAAAACACGGAAAAGAAGTTGGAAGAAATGCGAGCCACCGTGGATGAAAAATTACAGAAGACCCTACACGAACGCATCGGGCAATCGTTCGAACTCGTCAGCAAGCAACTGGAAAATGTGCAGAAGGGACTAGGAGAAATGCAGACGCTGGCACAAGATGTAGGTGGACTAAAACGGGTGCTTAGTAACGTGAAAATACGGGGAACGATCGGGGAAGTACAACTTTCCATGCTACTGGAACAGATCCTAGCCTCGGATCAATATGACACAAACGTGAAGACCAAACCCGGATCCGACAAGCTGGTCGAGTTCGCCGTGAAACTTCCCGGACGGGCGGAAGGTGACGAATCGGTCTATCTTCCCATCGATGCCAAGTTCCCAAAGGACGTTTACGAACAACTCCTTGATGCCTACGAATCCGGAGATTTGCAACGAGTGGAAACTACTTCCCGCATACTCGAACAGACCATTCGCGGCATGGCAAAGGACATCCGGGACAAATACCTGGCCCCACCGCACACCACGGACTTCGGGATCATGTTCTTGCCTTTCGAAAGCATATACGGCGAGGTTACCCGCCGGGCTGCTTTGCTCGAACAATTACAGCAGGAATACCACGTGATTGTCACGGGGCCCACCACGCTGGCAGCGATTCTCAACAGCCTGCAAATGGGATTCCGCACGCTTGCCATCCAAAAACGTAGTAGCGAGGTGTGGCGCATTCTTGGCGGTGTGAAAGCCGAATTCGAGAAGTTCGGGGGACTTCTGGAGAAAGCCCAGAAGAACCTTCAAACCGCCAATAACCAACTGGAAGAAGTCATGGGAAAACGAACCCGCGCCATACAAAGACAGCTTCGCTCGGTCGAAGCACTTCCGGCTAAGGAGGAACAAAACGCATTATTGGATTCGTTCTCAGAAGGGGATGAAGCATAAAAACGGCAAAGATTTTCACCCGAAATAAAACAAGACATGACTTGCTAGATTCTTTCCGCAGTTTTTATTAGCTTTGCCCGAAAGAAGGTAATACAAGTAAAAGATTAAATATAAAAACATGGAGACTACGAAGAATAAAACGACCTTGCTCATTATGGCAGCAGGCATGGGTTCACGGTTCGGTAGCTTAAAACAACTAGCACTACTCGGACCCCACAAAAAAACATTGTTGCATTATTCAATCTATGATGCCGTACACGCGGGATTTGACAAAATTGTTTTCATCATCCGCCGGAGTTTCGAGAACGAATTCAAAGAGGCCGTGGGAAAATATGCCGAAAGCCTGGTTGAAACCGTGTACTGTTTCCAGGAAATGGATCAACTGCCCGGTAATCTACCCCCGATCCAGCGGGAGAAACCCTGGGGAACGGCTCACGCCATCTGGGCCGCAAAAGACCATATTCACGAACCGTTTATCGCTATCAACGCTGACGACTTTTACGGACGGGATGCCTTCGTGAAAATGCACGATTTCGTGGCCAGCAATACTGACGAGAGATGCTTCAGCCTAGCCGGCTACCGGTTGGCAGCCACGCTATCCGAGAACGGGACAGTATCCAGAGGAATATGCACGGTAGACGGGGACAATTTCTTGACCAGCATCACCGAACGCACGAAAATTGGCCGGGAAGGTGATACGATTAAAGATTTGAATTCAGGAGTCGTACTGCATGAGGACGACGTGGTTTCCATGAATTTCTGGGGATTCTCGCCCATGCTTTTCGAGGAAATCGAAAAACAATTCATCGAGTTTTACCACAAGAACAGCGAAAATCCCAAGGCGGAGATTTACATACCTTTCGTGGTGGACGAACTCATCAAGCAAAAAGCCGTGAAAGTAAAAGTCTTAAACACCAGTGCCCAATGGTTCGGCGTAACATACAAAGAGGACACAGAGCTGGTAAACAATGCCTTGCAGAAATTCGACGGGGAAGGATTATACACTGACATGGGACAGTAAATAGCATAAAAACGGGTAAACATTAAAAAACAACTAAGCATGGACAAACTGAAGAGAATTTACGACACGTTCGTATCGAGCGGGCGGTTTATATCCGCTACACCGTACGGTTCTGGCCATATAAACGACACCTATCTGGTGAAAGTGGACGAGGATGTCGAGTACATTCTCCAAAGAATCAACGGTAACGTGTTCAAGGACATCCCGAAACTGGTACGAAACAAAGAACTGGTGTGCGGGCATATCCGCAACCGACTTATCCGGCATAAAGTGAGCGATATCACCCGGAAATACATCACGTATTTTTACACGGACAAAGGAAACGCTTACTACAAGGATTACGAGGGGAACTACTGGACGTTATCACTCTTTATCAAAGGATCAAAGAGCTACGATGTTATCCCGGATTCCCAGATCGCTTATCAAGTGGGTATCGGGTTTGGAGAATTCGAGAACCGGATTTCCGATTTTGACGCGAAATTGTTGATCGAGACAATCCCGCTTTTCCACAACGTTCCCCGCCGCCAACGAGAATTAAAAGAGGCCCTAGCTAAAGCCAAACCGGACCGGATCGAGGCGAGCAAGGAACTGCTCGAATACCTGAAAAAGTTCGATAACGAGATGTTAGAATTACAACGGATGAAAGACGAGGGTATTCTGCCGCTCCGGGTCACGCACAACGACACGAAAGCAAATAATCTCCTGTTCGACCACAATGATCACCCATTATGCGTGATCGATCTGGACACCGTGATGCCGGGAATCGTGCATTACGACTTCGGGGATGCCATTCGCTCGTCTTGTAACACGGCCGGGGAAGAAACCCGCAATCTTGACGAGGTTCATTTTAACATGAATTATTTTGAGGCTTTCACCGCCGGGTTCATGGAAAAAGCCAAGCACCTTTTCACACTCAAGGAAAAAAAGACCCTTGCACAAGGATGCACGCTGATGACCTACTTACAAGCCGTCCGTTTTTTGACAGATTACCTGGACGGGGATCATTATTACCCGATCACCTATCCTGAACATAACCTGCAACGGGCTAAAGTTCAAGTAAGGTTATTACAAGACATGGAAGGACAATTCGACAAGATGAACCAGTTTATCTTGAATCAATAATACAAAAAAAACGGTAGCTTTCGCTACCGTTTTCCTACTCTTCAAGATAAAATTTCCTTACTTTTTCTTATTCTTGCAGCACTCGTCTGTTTTACCCGTCTTGGAACAGCAATTGTCACCACATTTTCCTTCACATTTGCTCTCCTTTGAAGTGCAAGTCTGGTCACATTTACCATCACACTTTTTCTCTCCGCAACTTTGCCCGCAGGTCCCGCTGCAATTATGTTTCTCGCCGCAATTTCCCTTGCAAGCTTCTTTATTTCCTTCTTTACAACATTTATGTGCTTTACCGCATTTCATCAACTTACCGTCTTTATCGCACATTCCTATCACTTTCACGTCATGACGCTCGATAGCAGCCCGTAAGGCCTCAACAGAGTTTTTGTCAGTACGGAAAGAAATCAACACGGTTGAATCTTTCATATTCAACTTATAATCCTTGATTCCTTTCTCGAAAGGCATATCCTTATCCAGTTTAGCCTTACAAGAAGGGCAATGTATTCCTACTTTAAAAATAACGGTTGTATCTTTCTTAGCCTGGGCACTTACGGTTAAACCCATCATAACGAACACTACCAGCGAGAATAAAATTTTTATTGTTTTCATAGTAAACATATTAGTTATTAAAAACATTGTTTTTCAAAAGTAATTATTTTATTGATTGGTTATCCTTTTCGATCTAAGGCAAATCTCAGACCGATATAAAATTTACGTCCGTGAAGAGGTCCCCACACTTTCGACGAGTCAAAGGTATCGCTCCAGGGATTATGAGAATTCACGATCGGATTCTTTTGGGTGAAATCCCCAATATTTTCGCATCCCGCGTAAATACTCCACAATCGGAAATATTTCGTGACCTGTGCATTCATGATCTGGAAATCATCAAAACGGGAGGCTACCCGATATTCATCGGCAATCCCACCCTGCTCCGGCAAACGTCCGGAACCGTTAAACTGAGTCGTGAAATCGAACTGCCATTTCTTCAAGTTGGTGAAGTATGACAAATTCACCAGTCCTTTATAACGGCTCGTTAAAGGAGTACGTTTCAGATCTCCGTTTATCGTCGTCTTCACATCATTGTAACGATAAGCTAACGTGGCTTCCAAACGAGGGATCAACTCATATTTCACCTCAACCTGGTAACAATTCGAATAGGAATCCCCGTCCAGATTATAAAAGTTCACCTTATTGTATGCAGTCTCGTTATCCACCACCACCTGATCGTTGAATTTAGTGTGATAATAATCCAGATTGATATTCAAGGTACGCCCGAATACTTCGAACTTTCGGTTCACGTTAGCCCCGAAATTCCAAGAATCCTCCATCTTTAGATCGTCCAGCAAAGCCGGGTTCTTACCCAACAATTCTCCATTCACGTAGAAGTTCGCGGCAGAGGCCAACAAATAACTGTTCTCAGCCAAGATATTCGGCGTACGTAAACCGCGGCCAAAAGTGGCCTTGATGCTGGTGAATTCATCCGGTTTGTACATGATGTGAGCTCGAGGGGTCCAGATACTCCCGAAGATATTGTGATAATCGTAGCGCAATCCTGCCATCACGATAAAACGCTGATCCAAGAATTCTCCCGTATATTGGAAAAAAGCTCCCGGCACCCGTTCTTCCCGTTTCATGTTTATGAAGTCGGTAGAAATATCCTCTCCATAATTAAAAACCGGATCACGAAAATCTTCGTCGTATTTGTCGTAATTGAAACTTAACCCGGCAGAGTACATCTGGCTGGGATTCGTCCCGAAAATAGATTGATAAATGTAGTTCACGAACAAACTCTTCTGCCCGGCATTATACATCTTCGGTCCATAATAAGAATCCTGCGTGTGATCGGAATAGTTCACCAGAATCGCCATACTCGTGTTCTCGTACTGGGGCATCAAGTAACCTAACTTCAGGAAAGCCTCGTAACGACGGGTGTCGATTCCAATTTTATACAACCCGTAGTTTTCATCCACCTGAGCATGCCCACCATGAGTGGTTTGTCCTCCATTTCGCTCCTCATCGATAAACTTACCCCCGAATTGCAAAAACCAAGTATCATCCTTATATGCCCAGCGATTCATCACGTTGTATTGCGTTTTTTCCGGCATATCCAAGAATCCGTCTTTATTCCCGTCATGAGGTTCTTCCATCCAGTCTCCGTGCAAAAGGAACATAGTACTCCATTTATCACTAAATTTGATACTGAAATTGGAGTTAAACTCGTACATTCCCTCGCTACTCGTGAAAACATTAGCCGAAAGCAATTCCGGGTCACGGGGTTTCTTATAGTCTACGCTGATCTGCCCGGCCATCGATTCGTAACCGTTAATCACCGACCCCGTTCCCTTCGACACGGAGATAGCGGACATCCAAGGACCGGGAATGTAAGTCAAACCGTACAAAGAAGCCAATCCCCGGAAATTAGGCATATTCTCGGTCATCATCTGCACGTACTTCCCGGTTAATCCCAATAGCTGGATTTGCTTCGCACCCGTCACCGCATCGGCATAGGACACGTCAACCGAGGCGTTCGTTTCGAAACTCTCGCCCAAGTTACAACAAGCCGCTTTACACAACTCTTCGCCCGTGATTAATTGTTCGATCAAAGGACCCCGTGTTGACATCACGGTACTCTGTTTACGGGCTGCCACGCTCACCTCGTCCAACTGCTCCCCGGACCTCAACGTGCAGGTCACGAATTTATCCGTGGATTTTACCTCTATCGTGTCCGACTGGTACCCAATAAAACTAACAACCAACTTCCCAACCTTTTCCCACTTGATTTTAAATTCCCCGTTCGCATCCGAAACAGATCCTTTCGAAGTTCCTACCCAGTAAACATTCGCACCGGGTAACGCCACCTCCCCGTCTTCCGTTTCTTCCATGACACGCCCTTTTATGGTCTGTGCCTGTAAGCCAACAGAGGCAAGTAAACACATTATAATGAACAAATTTCTCATATAGATTCCACAATTTTCAGGAACGTGTCGGGGATATATCTCTTACCCAATGCCACGAAACACGTTCTCTCTTGATTAAATTTTAAATAATACCTCAGTCAAGTCAGACGCATACACACAACTCGTCGAAAGATACTTATAAAGCATCTTTATCACGGATCAAAATTTAATCAACAACGAAAAATACATAGAAACTCCAAAGGCGGAGAAGTGTCTATGTACGCAACAGGAGAATTAAAAGATTTTACATTAGAAATAACCGTATCCGGTAAAGACATCATGAAATTACACTCCTGCACCATATCGCAGAACTGTACCTCGAAATGAGACATCGCCCAGTCACCGGATACCTTATAGTAAGTATGTTCTTGCTTCGCATTATCACAATTCTTCTTGTGCGCATTATGACACTTTTGATGACAACAAGCACAACCATGTGTACATGGACAAGGAATATCTTCGGGAATAACCACCACATGCAAGTGAGATTCCTGACAACGTTGGCAGTATACTCTACTTACATTCACACCTACTGTACCTAACAAAAAGATAAACAATAGCAAGAGTGCTGATATATTCCATTTTTTCTGCTTCATCGTTTGCAAAAATAAAACAATTTTCGATTTTCGATTCCCCGAAATACACCCTTAACAATTAATTAACGGTTTTTTTATTCAAAATCTGACCCGACGATGTGAAAAATAGAAAAAAAGTATTACTTTCGAACTTCATAAATCAAGATGTAGATTATTTATATCATTCCAACAAATTATGAGAAAAATACTATTACTTGGACTACTCGTAGTTCTTATCGTATCCTGTAGTAAAAAGACGAATGTCGAGATTACAGGAGCCATCAAAGATGCAGCCAACACGAAAGTATATCTGGAACAAATAGATGTAAGTTCAAGAAAAACAATCGACTCAACAAAAATTAACAAAAACGGGGAGTTTAAATTTAAACTCAACATCGAACTCCCGACATTCTATTCTTTAAGATTTTCTAACAATGAGCAAGTGACCTTGATCGCCAGTCCGGACGAGATGCTTGAAGTCAGCGGTACGCTGAATGACATTAAAAATAATTACTGGGTGGACGGTTCTGAAAACTCGTTATGGATTAAACTCCTGAATTTCCAAATCACCCGTACAATCACGCTAACGGATTCTTTGAAGAGGTCCTATCAAGCTCTCCCACAAGGAACCGAGTACGACGCTCAACGTCAGGAATACGCCAAAGCATGGGAAGAGGCAATAAACAAACAGATCAGTTTCACCCGAGACTTTATTATCAAACACGCCACCTCTCCGGCATCTTATTATGCCCTCTATCAAAAAATTGATGATAATATCGGAGTGATGGACGAGTTCGAGGACCTTCACTATTTTAAAGTGGTGGCATCATCCTTGACTGCCCTTTATCCCGAATCCCAATACACGAAGGCAATCATGAATCACTTGAAACAAATATCCCAAGCTATCCGCAACCAACAACTTGCTGCCGTGATTAACAACACGGAAGGGTCTCTACCGGATATTAACCTGCCGGATGTGAATGGCAAAGATATTTCACTGAACTCCCTCAAATCGAAACTCATCGTGCTTGACTTCGGGCTGATCACGGCCAAAGAGAGTCAAGAGTACATTGACCAGATGAAAAGCGTGTACAACAAGTTCAAAAACCGGGGAGTGGAAATATACATGGTTTGTCTGGATAAAAACAAATTTCTTTGGGAAGACGTGATAAAAACGAACAAGATCAACTGGATTTGCGTATGGGATCAAGGAGCGTTACAAAGTCGGGCAGCTTCGACTTGGAACGTGAAGAGTGTTCCGGCAAACTACATCATTAACCAAAAGAAAGAAATTGTTGGTAAAAACTTGTACGGCAGTCGTTTGGAAGACCGTTTGAACGACTTGTTGAAAAAATAATTATATTGGACGAACATATCATCATGCAGGGTAAGAAGGTTTATTTTCTTTCAGACGCACACTTGGGTGCCAAACTATTGAAAGATAATCGGGAGAGAGAAATTATGCTCGTGGAGTTTTTGCAAAGCATCAAACCTGATTGCCTAGAACTTTACCTGCTTGGTGATATGTTTGATTTTTGGTTCGAATACAAACATGTCGTACCCAAAGGCCACGTACGCTTTCTTGCCGAACTGGCCAATTTCACGGACCAAGGAATTAAGGTACATTTCTTCACGGGCAACCACGACATCTGGGCTTTCGACTACTTGGCAAAAGAATGTGGTGTTATCCTGCATACTTCCATGATGGAAACCACGATAAACGGAAAGTCTTTCCTTATCGGACATGGTGACGGTCTGAATCCGAGCGACAAAGGGTATCTTTTCCTGCGTAACGCTTTCCATAATCGTTTTCTACAAAGATGTTTCCGGTTTATCCATCCAGACTGGGGAATCACTTTAGCCAATAAATGGTCATCCCATTCCAGACTAAAAGGAAACGGGCAAATTGAGGCTAGGGGCTATCTGGGAGATGACAAAGAAGAAATCGTTATTTATTGTCGGAATATCTTAAAAGAACACCACGTGGATTATTTCATTTTCGGTCATCGCCATTTGCCTCTCAATCTTGAACTTGAATCCAACAGTCACTATATCAACACGGGAGACTGGATCACGCATTTCAGTTATGCCGTATTCGACGGAGAGAAGGTTTCTCTTGAAAAAATTGATCGCAAGAAATAACCTATTTTGCATTGTTTTCCTGTGAAATAATCATAACTTACATGCCTGTATGTAAAACATAAGATCAGACGGTATGTTAGTTAAAATTTTCGGGGGTGCAGTGTACGGAATCAACGCTTTGACCATCACTATCGAGGTTAATATTCTTTGGGGAGCAAAATTTATTATTGTCGGTTTACCCGATAACGCCGTAAAAGAAAGCCAGCAACGAATTGATTCCGCCCTCAGGGAAATCGGGCTAAAGATTCCGGGTAAACGAGTAATCATCAACATGGCTCCCGCCGACGTGAAGAAAGAAGGATCGTCTTTCGACTTGCCGCTAGCCATTGGAATCCTTGCGGCTAATGACCAGTTACCTAACGCACAACTGGATAAATACCTGATCATGGGCGAGCTGTCATTGGATGGCAGCCTACAAGCGGTCAAAGGGGTACTTCCCATCGCCATACACGCCAAAAAGGAAGGTTTTAAAGGTATTCTTCTGCCTTACCAGAATGCTAACGAGGCTGCAGTGGTTCAAGGCTTTGAAGTTTACGGTTTCCACCATCTGAGTGAAGTGATCGCTTTTCTGAAACAGGAAAAAGACTTCTCTCCCATTTCTTTCGATCAACAAGTCATGACAGCATTTCCCGATGATGACTTGCTTGATTTCAAAGACGTGAAGGGACAAGAAAACGTGAAACGTGCGATGGAAGTTGCAGCAGCAGGCGGACATAATATGATCATGATCGGCTCCCCCGGTTCGGGAAAAACCATGCTAGCCCGAAGATTACCGACAATTCTCCCTCCCATGACCATCGAAGAGGCGCTGGAAACGACGAAAATCCACTCCGTTGCGGGGAAGATTCAAAATAATCATTCCTTAATCATCTCACGTCCATTTCGTTCGCCGCATCATACCATATCTGATGTAGCTCTTGTTGGCGGGGGATCTTGGCCCCAACCGGGAGAAATATCACTTGCTCACCATGGAATTTTATTTCTAGACGAACTCCCAGAGTTCCGCCGGGCAGTACTGGAAGTATTGAGACAACCACTTGAAGATCGGAAGATTACCATCAGTCGTTCCAAGTTCAGCGTGGAATATCCGGCTAACATCATGCTGATTGCATCCATGAATCCTTGCCCATGTGGGTACTATAATCATCCCACGAAGGAATGTAATTGTCCGCCCGGAGCCGTTCAAAAATATTTATCGAAAATATCCGGTCCTTTACTCGACCGGATTGACATACATATTGAAGTGATTCCCGTAGAGCTTGACAAGATCACGAATTCCTCGGACAGTGAACCAAGCTCTGTTGTTCGAGCTAGGGTGATCGCCGCCCGGGCTATCCAGACCCAACGTTTTCAATCTTACCCGGGGATTTATTGTAATGCCCAGATGACCTCACCGCTACTAAAAAAGTATTGTCCGCTGGACGATAAATGTGTTGCACTACTAAAGATTGCCATGCAACGTTTCGGACTTTCCGCCCGAGCTTATGACCGGATCATCAAATTGTCCCGAACTATTGCCGACCTGGACCATAACGAGAAAATAACCCCACAATATATTGCCGAGGCCATACAATACCGAAGTCTAGACAAGGACGGATGGGGAGGATGAAAAAAGTAAAAGATAAAAGTGAAGTGAAAAAACAACTTTTATTTTTTAGTTTTTATCTTTTACCTTTTACCTTGCCATTATACCCGGCTTAGTATATCTTCAAGTCCTTGGAAATGATTTTTATAATCTTCGGCACTTCTGCGAATCACCTCGAAAGCCTCTTCCTTATTATAGACATGAGTGATTTCCGTGCGTCGTTCCTCTCCGGGAAGATCCTTGTAGGTTAAAAAATAATGCCGTAACCTGTCAATCACCACGTGTGGTAATTCGGAAATATCATTATAAATATTATATGTGGCATCATGTTTCAACACGGCGATAATCTTATCATCCGCCTCGTTCTTATCCAACATCCGGAATCCCCCGATAGGACGAACTTCCGCAATAATATCCCCGTGAGAGATCGTTTTTTCGGTCAGGACACAAATATCAAGCGGATCTCCGTCCCCGTGAATATCCGTTCTCTCGGTCTGCGCCATACAATACTCGGCGACCAAATCTCCGCAATAAGTCTGCGGCAAAAAACCATATAAAGCGGGAACCACGTTCGAATACTTCTGCGGACGATCTATTTTTATATACCCACTCACTTTATCCAACTCGTACTTCACCGTGTCCGTCGGTACCATCTCTATAAATGCGGTAACCACGTTCGGCGCATCCGTCCCAATATCCAAACCATGCCACGGATGTGACTTGTACCTAAGTCCCATCAAACGGACAATAGGATCATTAATTTTATTTCCCATAACTTATATTATTAAAAACATATACACCTCTTTATTATTCCGAAAACAAATGCGCCTCGATTTGCTCGATCAGGATATGAATTACCTTGATGTGAATCTCCTGAATCCGATCGGAATACCCATTCCAAGGAACACAAATATTCACGTCACACATATTCTTCATTTTACCGCCATCCTTACCGGTTAACCCGATCACCAACATCCCCTTGCAGTGAGCCGCATCAACGGCTTTCACAATGTTCTCTGAATTACCGGAAGTACTGATTGCCAATAACACATCACCCGCTTTCCCGTGTGCTTCCACATAACGGGAAAACACGTACTCAAATCCGAAATCATTAGCCACACAGGTCAAGTGAGTCGGATCAGAAATTGCCATTGCCGGTAATGCGGGACGATCTCCCCTAAAACGTCCGGTAAGTTCCTCGGCGAAATGCATAGCGTCACTCATGGAACCACCATTTCCACAACTTATGACCTTACCCCCGTTTTTCAATACCCGGGATAATATCTCTGCCGCCAATCCGACTTGTTTCAACTTCTCCTCGTCCTCCAAAAAATCAGCTAACACCTGTTGCGCCTCCAAAAAACTTTTCTTGATACTATCCATATATTCGGGTATTACATTTATCTTATCTTTTTCCATTCAACGATTTTTCCCCTCTCTTTCTTCAACATTCCCGGAGGAACCACTTGGCGTATATCTTCACAAAGCAAATCAATCAACTTCTGTTTCGTGAAATGACGGGAATATATCACACTGACCTCCCGCAAAGGTTTAGACACCGTGAATGAACGAACTTGCTTTTTCTTTTCCTCCGTCATATACAACGTGGCTAACTCAGGAATCAAGGTAAATCCTCCTTCCCGATCCACGATCTTCATCAAGGTCTCTAAAGAATTACTCTCAAAATCAAAAGGCAAATTCTTATGTTGCGTTCCTCGCATCTCGCATAAATTCACTACTTGATCTCGGAAACAATGCCCGTCTCCCAACATCCATAGCTCGGGAGTTGCAATATCTTGTGTTTCTATGTCTTTCTTTTTCAAAAGTTCATGATCAGGGTGAGCGTAGATCATCATCTCCTCGTAAAACACGGGCTGTTCAACAATCTTATCGTCATGATAAGGTGTCACGAACACCCCCACGTCCAACGTGTCATGTTTCAATCGTCGGATAATCTCTTCCGAAATTAATTCTTCCACTTCCACCTGTACCCCGGGATAACGACGAATGTAATCCCCGATGAATATCGGTAATAAATAAGGAGCCAGCGTGGGAATAATACCTATTTTTAGGGATCCCGCCACCTCCTGTTTCTCTTCATTAATAATCTCTTTTATTCTTTGAGCCGAGGCCAGCACTGTTCTTGCCTGCTCTATCAATTTGTAACCGATGTCGGTAGGAACAACCGGTTGCCGGCTCCGATCGAAAATGATTACACCTAGATCATCTTCCAGCTTTTTAATTTGCATACTCAGTGTCGGCTGTGTCACGAAACACTTGTCGGCGGCTGTTGCAAAATGCCGGAATTCATCGACCGCAACAACATATTCTAATTGTGTCAGTGTAATCATATATTATTATTTCTAATCAAAAAAATCTTTCATCTTGGAAAAGATACTTTTCTTGTCACCACTTCCCGGCTTAAAGCCTTCCGCCTCTTTCATCTTTTCCACGAGTTTTTTCTCATCCTTCGACAAATTCTTAGGAATCCACACGTTCACCTTTGCCAACAAATCCCCTTTACCGTAACCGTTCACATCAGGCAATCCTTTTCCTCGTAAACGCAATATTTTACCCGGCTGGGTACCCGCCTCAATCTTCACTTTCACTTTCCCTTCAATAGTCGGAATCTCAACCGTTTCCCCTAACACAGCTTCTGGGTACCCGATAAACACGTTGTATAACAAATCATTCCCATCTCTTACCAACTCCGGATGCTCTTCTTCTTCTATCAACACGATCAAGTCACCGTTCACACCACCACGACGAGCCGCGTTTCCTTTACCACTCAAAGACAATTGCATCCCTTCACCCACTCCTGCTGGAATATTGATAGAAATCACCTCTTCCGACATCAACACGCCCTCTCCATTACAGAAAGTACATTTTTCATTGATAATCTTTCCTTCGCCCTCGCAAGTCGGACACGTGGAAGTGGTTTGCATCGCTCCCAGTATCGTATTTTGTACCCGGGTCACTTGTCCCGATCCTTTACAGGTTGAACAAGTGGAATAAGATTTCCCATCCTTTGCTCCCGTTCCGTTACAATGCTGACAAGCCACGTATTTCTTTACCTTGATTTTCTTCTCAATCCCGGTAGCAATTTCCTGAAGGTTCATTTTCACCTTCACTCTCAAGTTCGTTCCCCGGTTTACCCGGCGGGCACTACGGCCACCGCCAAAACCTCCGAAACCACTAAAGCCACCGAAACTTCCGAAAATATCCCCAAATTGAGAGAAAATATCATCCATACTCATGCCGCCACCAAAACCTCCTTGTCCGGCCCCTCCTACTCCGGCATGACCGAACTGATCATAACGACGTTTCTTTTCTTCGTTACTCAGCACATCGTATGCTTCGGCGGCTTCTTTAAATTTCTCCTCGGCCTCTTTGTCACCCGGGTTCTTATCCGGGTGATACTTTAAAGCCAGTTTTCGATATGCTTTCTTGATCTCAGTGGCATCAGCACTTTTAGATACCCCCAACACCTCATAATAATCTCTCTTTTCCATTACCACGCAACTATATTTTATTCACCAACAACCACTTTCGCAAAACGCATTACCTTGTCATTCAAGTAATATCCCTTCTCAATACAATCCAACACTTTACCCTTTAACTCCGGAGCCGGAGCCGGGATTGTCGTTACCGCCTCGTGAATATCTGTGTTAAAATCAGCATTTTCAGTTTCGATTTCTTTCACGCCATTCTGTGTCAGAAAAGACTTAAAATTAGCATAGATCAAATCCACCCCTTCTTTTAAAGCTGCCACATCCTTCGCCGTACTCATACTCTTCAAAGCACGTTCGAAGTTATCCACCACGGGCAAAATATTACTTAACAATTGTTCCCCGGCACTCTTGGTTAATTCCATTTTTTCCTTTAAGGTACGTTTCCGGTAATTATCGAACTCCGCTGACAGACGTAAGTATTTATCATTCATCTCGATCAGTTTCTGTCCCAACTCTTCCAATTGCTTGTCCTCTTTTCGACAAGACTTGTCTTCTTTCTTTTTGTGAGTTTCTCCCTGATGTTTTTCTGAATTCACCTCTTCCTTTTCCGTATCGTTCGTCTGTGACTCTTCAAACTCGTTCTCCTGAGTTGATCTCTTCTCTTCTGCCATATTGTATATATTTTTTTATGAATAAACATTTTAAGCTATTCTTTCAAAGCAAAATCCCTGCCAACCGTCAACATGCCACATTGACAAGCATTACGAGTGCCAATGTGACACAAATAGCTGCCACAAAGATAGTAAAAGATATTCTTCCGATTCAACTTTTCAGCATTTAATGGGATTAAAGCATCCCATTATCCGCAAAACTATAATACCGATTAGGGCAAACGACAATGTGATCCAGCAATGTGATGTCTAATACACGCCCAGCCTCCTGTACTTTCTTTGTCAAAGTAATATCATGGGAACTTGGACGATCATTACCGCTGGGATGATTATGAGCTATCACGATAGAACAAGCTTTCGATTCCAGCACCTTCCGGAATATCATACGAATATCAATGATAGTACTCTCTATTCCTCCTGAAAACAAGCGATCGCATGACTTCATTCGGCAAGCGCTTGATAAAGTTACGACCCAAAATTCTTCATGATCCAGATCACCGATTAACGGCTGGAGATAATCGTACAAATCCCTGCTGGTTGTCAACGCCGGTTCCTCCCTTGCCGTCGACAATGCCCGGCGGCGCCCCAATTCCATGGCAGCAATAATCGAAGCCGCTTTCGCCATTCCAACTCCTTTATAGCGATTCATAAAATCCGATACAGAAAGACGAGCCAGCGTATTCAAATCATTACTAGCATCCGTCAAAATCCGGCGAGACAAATCCAAGGCTGATTCCCCTCCACTCCCCGAACGGATTAAGATTGCGAGTAACTCGTTTGTCGAAAGTGCGGTAACACCTTTCGACAACATCTTTTCCCGGGGCTTATCATCTTCCGCCCACGAGGAAATCGGGATATAATTTCCAGTCATAACTTTTTCTTTACAACTGGCAATGTAGCTATTTTTTTGCAATAAAAAAATCTCGAGAAGTAATTTCTCAAGATCAACCGACACATAGAAATAGAGGTAACAAACAATTTGTTTGTTACCTCAATATCTTAAGATATTAAAATTACAGTTTATTCACATGTAAAGCTAAACTAGACTTCAAGTTAGCTGCTTTGTTCTTGTGGATAATATGTTTTTTTGCTAATTTATCCAACATAGCCGAAACTTTCGGCAACAAGTCTGCTGCAGTCTCCTTTTCGGTCATTGCACGTAGCTTTCTAACGGCATTTCTAGCAGTCTTTGCGTAATAACGATTGTGTAATCTTCTTTTCTCAGTCTGCCTTATTCTTTTTTCTGATGATTGATGATTTGCCATCTCTACAAATTAATTTAATTCAACTTTGTAGTCCGTACGAGAATCGAACTCGTGTTACAAGAATGAAAATCTTGCGTCCTAACCCCTAGACGAACGGACCATCGTTAAATATTTTGCTCTTTGCTCTAGTAGTCCGTACGGGAATCGAACCCGTGTTACAAGAATGAGAATCTTGCGTCCTAGCCCCTAGACGAACGGACCATCTTTTGCTTTAGCGGTTGCAAATATACGGCAAATTTCATTCCTACCAAAGAAAACGTGATTTTTTTTTCACACTACTGATTGTTTAACAATGTACATACGATCAATTAACTGTAAATCAACATTATGCCAAAACAACCCTATGTTAACAAAATAACCCCTCTAGCCTGCCCTAGGCAAACTCATGCCGCATAAAACATACTTAAGCCGTACACAATGAAATTAATTCCTTACCTTTGCCTCCGTAAACCATTGAAATCAATTTTCAACTATTATGGCTAAATTATATCTGATCCCAACTCCAGTTGGCAATCTTGAAGACATCTCACTGAGAGCGCTTCGTATACTAAAAGAAGTACCTCTTGTACTTGCCGAAGACACCCGTACCTCTGCGAAACTATTAAAACATTACGAGATCAACACCCCCCTACTCTCACATCATAAATTCAACGAACACCAGCAAGTGAGTCGTATTGCCGAGCGTATTGCACGAGGTGAAGACATAGCCTTAATCAGTGATGCCGGGACACCAGGAATCTCCGACCCAGGATTTCTACTTGTACGTACCTGTATCGAACAAGGAATAGAAACTGAATGCCTGCCTGGAGCCACAGCATTTGTTCCCGCTCTTGTCAATTCCGGTCTACCCTGCGATCGCTTTTGTTTTGAAGGATTCCTGCCACAAAAGAAAGGTCGTCAAAAAAAACTTATAGCTCTTGCTGAAGAGGAACGTACAATGATATTCTACGAATCACCATTCCGACTGGTAAAGGCTCTCGAACAGATGGCTGAATTTTTCGGAGAAAACCGACATGCTTGTGTAGCTCGCGAGATCAGTAAACTTTTCGAAGACTTCCAGCGAGGTACGTTGAAAGAACTAATTGATCATTTTACCGAAAACGGGGTAAAAGGAGAAATCGTCATAATCGTGGAAGGTAAACCAAAAAAAGAAGAGGAAGAATCAGAATAAAAATGGGGACTCAACCAAGTCCCCATCTTCATATCTATTTATTTACATTTCTGACATTCGAAATATTTCCAGACTCCGGCAGCCAAGATAGCACCTAAAAATGGAGCGATTATGAACAACCATAACTGACTCAAAGCATTACCACCTTCAAAAATAGCAGGAGCAATACTTCGAGCCGGATTAACAGAAGTTCCTGTCACAGGAATACATACAATATGGATCAAAACTAAAGATAGACCTATCGCCAATCCGGCAAATCCGGCAGGAGCGTTAGCACTCGTGGAACCCAGAACAACAAGGATAAAGATAAAGGTAAACACCAACTCCGCCACAAAAGCCGGAACCATATTTCCTTCCCCGTACATATTTGCTCCCGTTCCTTCCAACCCCATCCCGGAAGAAATCACATAAAGAATCGCCGAACCAATAAAAGCACCAATGACTTGAAATAACATATACATCCCAGCATCCTTTCCACTCATTCGCCCCGTCAAGAAAACACCTAATGTAATGGCCGGATTAATATGACATCCAGAAATACCACCAATAGCATATGCCATTGCTACCACAGACAAACCGAAAGCGAAAGCAATCCCCAAAAAACCGATTTCTGCTCCGGCAATAACAGCACTACCGCATCCCATAAGCACGAGTACCATAGTACCAATCATTTCAGCTACATACTTTTTCATAAATTTGTTTTTAAGATTTTAGGATTACAAATATACTATAAAATTAGGTATGTTATCCTGCCCAAAAAAGAAAAGACTCCTATAACAATTGTCATTAAGAGTCTTTTTCCCTATAAAATAAATTTCAATTACTTGCTGAATTTCCGTCCGTAGAACTGAGCATTATCACCTAATTCTTCCTCGATCCGAAGTAATTGATTGTATTTTGCCATACGATCAGAACGGCTCAATGATCCCGTCTTAATTTGTCCAGAATTGGTTGCTACCGCAATATCCGCAATAGTCGCATCCTCCGTCTCCCCGGAACGATGAGAAGTTACCGACGTATAGCCGGCACGGTGAGCCATATCAATCGCATCCAATGTTTCGGTTAATGTACCAATCTGGTTTACCTTAATCAAAATGGAATTAGCACATCCCATTTCAATGCCTTTCTTCAAATACTGCACGTTTGTCACGAACAAATCATCTCCTACTAACTGGCAACGGTCCCCGATTCGCTCTGTCAGTAATTTCCAGCCTTCCCAATCGTTCTCACTCATACCATCCTCGATAGAATCGATCGGGTAACGGGAAATCAATTCTTCCAGATAAGCTACCTGCTCGGCTGAAGAACGCTTTGCGCCCGTCGCTCCTTCAAATTTAGAATAATCGTAAACTCCATCTTTATAGAATTCAGAAGAGGCACAATCCAACCCGATCATCACATCCTCTCCCGCCTTATACCCGGCAGCCTCAATAGCTTTAATAATAGATTCCAAAGCATCTTCCGTTCCTTTCAACGCAGGAGCAAAACCTCCCTCGTCCCCCACGGCTGTACTCAACCCGCGATCGTGAAGAACTTTCTTCAAACTATGGAAAACCTCCGCTCCCATACGCAAAGCCTCACGGAAAGATTCAGCCCCAACCGGACGAATCATAAACTCCTGGAACGCAATAGGGGCATCAGAATGAGATCCTCCGTTAATAATATTCATCATCGGCACCGGTAACACTTTTGCATTTACACCACCAATGTAACGATATAACGGCATTTCCAATGCGTTAGCAGCAGCTTTCGCACAAGCCAAAGACACTCCTAATAATGCATTAGCACCTAAATTACTCTTGGTCGGCGTACCGTCCAATTCCAATAAAACACGATCAATTCCTACCTGATCGGTCACGTTCATTCCCAATAAGGCATCAGCAATCACCGTATTTACATTATTCACGGCTTTGGTTACCCCTTTACCGCCATATCTTTTCTTGTCTCCATCACGCAATTCCAATGCTTCATGTTCTCCCGTGGACGCTCCGGACGGAACCGCAGCACGGCCCATCGCCCCACATTCCAGAATAACATCTACTTCTACGGTCGGATTTCCTCTTGAATCCAACACTTCTCTTCCAATAACTTCTGTAATATACATTCCTCTTAACTTTAAAAGTTCGTAAATAAATTGTTGTGACTAAGATACGTAAAACAATTGAAAAAGTCACATGATTTGGTTTATAAAGTTCCTTGTCATAAACTTTGACCCCGCAATAAACTTTTCCTGGAAAGATTTGTCTTAATAGTGCGAAGATTTGGTTTGTAATTAAAAACAATTCATTCTTCGACGGAATGTTCAATTGTGTATAAAATGTATATGAGTAAAGTAAAAGAAGCTGTTTTAGCTATCTTCTTCACGTTATTTGCCCTATCTACCTTTGCCCAAACGGGAAGTGTCAGAGGACGAATTATAGATGCTAAAACGAAGAAACCCTTAGAGTTTGTCAATGTGAGTATCCGGACCACGGGAACTCAAACCCCGTTAACCGGAACAGTCAGTGATTCAACCGGAGTTTTCCGTATCAACCGAGTGAAGAACGGGACTTACACGCTCACCGCCTCGTTTATTGGTTACAAATCCGTGGAAAAAGAATTCACGATCTCACCGACAGCGAGAAACGTAAACGTGAAAAACATCCTTTTAGAAGAAGACAGTCAAGTGATTGACGAGATAAAAGTTGTCGGCCAACGAGCTCAAATGAGATTCGAAATCGACAAAAAAGTCTTCGACGTGGAATCCAATATTTCCCAAGCCGGGGGATCAGCCAGCGAGCTACTTGAAAATATCCCCTCGGTGGAGGTAGACAACGAGGGTGAAATCTCTTTACGGGGAAACTCAAGTGTAACGATCTGGATTAATGGCAAGGCATCAGGCCTGTCCGCAGATAACCAAGCCCAGATACTGGAACAAATTCCTGCTGAGAGCATTGAGCGCATAGAATTGATCACGAACCCCTCGGCCAAATTCAGCCCGGAAGGGACTTCCGGAATCATCAACATTATTTTAAAGAAAAACCGGAAAGCCGGATATTACGGTAGTTTACAAGTCGGGGCCGATATTTTAGGTGGGTACAATGCCAGCGGTAGCATCAATTATAGTAGTGGTAAGATTGAATCCTACCTTAACGTCGGGTACCGCCAAAGGAAATCGGAAGGTAAAGATAATACAGATCGTATTAATCTGGATGACCAAGGTAATCCTGTCTCTTACTTGAATCAGAAAGGCTGGAACAATCGGGATGGCGGTTCACTCTTCACCCGGGCAGGTCTAACGCTACACCTCACCCAGACCGACCTTATCGGAATTGAAGGATTCGGACATTTCGGGAACCGGAATTCCAATAACACCATCCGTTACGAAAGCGATGTTCCTGGCTCGTTCACCAGTAGCGAACGTATCAGCGATTCGGACAACTCCTCCAAAGGGGGTAACATCAACCTCGACTACAAACATGAATTCAACGAAAGCAGTAATCTCGTGGCTCGTGCCTCGTGGGATTTATGGGTTTCTGACGGGGCCAGTACATACAAACAACATTCCCTCTACCCAGAAAATAAAGAAACCTCTTCTTGGCAAAAACAGGAAAGTGACAACCGTTCACAAAGCTGGGAATTTCAAGCAGACTACGTGAACCAATTCACAGAAGAAAGTAAGTTGGAGGCAGGTTACAAAGGTACGCTTAGCAGCCAGAAAAGTCCCGTGGAAACCTATTCCGGTGAAACGGAAACAACAGCCGTCTTTGATGAATTGTTGTATAACAAATATTCCTATGACCGAAATATCCAAGCTTTATACGCCACGTTCTCCACGAAAGTGAATAACTTCGGGCTGCAACTAGGCTTACGGGGAGAATACACGGACACGGAGACCAAATCACTGGGATACGGGGAAACCGAGGCCACGGCCGTTCCGTATAAAGATGACTATTTCAGTTTATTCCCTAGTTTGTTTCTATCGTACAGTCTCCCGAAAAATCATGAAATACAGGTCAACTACACCCGACGAATTTCACGTCCCAGAGGCTGGCAATTGAACCCATTCATGAACATGACCGATTCCCTTAATATCTCGTTCGGTAATCCTTACCTTTCCCCGGAATATTCCAATTCCTTCGAGTTGAATTATATCAAGACTTGGGAAAAACACACGCTATCCGTCTCCACCTACTACCGGAACACGGACGACGTGATCCAACGTATTCGTTACCGGGAAGGAGATGTCATGAAAAGCACGTCAGCTAACATTACACAATCTTCTTCTGCCGGAGCCGAAATCGTGGCAAAAAACAAACTACTGAAATTCCTAGACTTTACAACAACCCTGAATTTCTATTATAACGAACTGGAAGGCTTTTCTTACCTCCCGGCAGGTGCAGACACCCCAGTTACGGGAGAACGGGACGATAACTTCTCCTGGACAGGTAAAATCATTGCCAATGCCATGCTACCGTACGCCATCTCGTTACAGGCTACCGGAAGCTACAACTCCAAACAGATTATTGCCCAAGGCCACCGGGAGGCAAGTTACCGCTTAGATCTGGGAGCCCGGAAGTTTTTCTTTGACCGGAAAATAAACCTTAGTATAAGCGTGCAGGACATTTTGAATTCCCGTAGTTGGCACAGCATCACTTCCGGTAACGGATTTAAACAAGATAGTGATAGTTGGAGAAAAGGCGGGGTTTTCCGTTTCACGCTAAGCTATAACTTCGGAAACATGAAAGCTTCCAAGCAAAAACAACAGCGCCCTTCGGAAGAGATGAACATAATGGAAGAAGAGTTTTAATTATCATTTCCTAACGTCCACCTTTGTCCGGCCCGATTCTGCGGAGTATTCCGTTAGCTTTGAGCCGGGCAAAATGTTTTTCTATCGCTTTCGACGAATAATTTTCTCCCTACAGCCAAACAATCGTTCCCCTAAAAAATAACCCCGGACGCATTGCCCGGGGTCATTTTTTATCTAGAATAATACTTTATTCAGCTTTCGGAGTTTCTTCCGTAGCTGGAGCCTCAGCCACCGGAGTTTCCTCGGTAGCAGCAGGAGCAGCCTCTTTCTTAGCAGAAGGTCTTCTACGACGAGTAGTTTTCTTAGCCTCTTCTTTCTTCACTTCAGTATAAGTCGTGTTATAATCCACCAACTCAATCATACACATTTCAGCGTTATCCCCTAAACGGTTACCCAATTTCAAAATACGGGTATATCCTCCCGGGCGATTAGCAATTTTCTGTGCAACGTCACCGAACATTTCAGCAACAACTTCTTTGCGACGAAGGTAAGAGAAGACGGTTCTTCTAGAGTGAGTCGTGTCGTTTTTGGCTTTCGTCAAAAGCGGCTCAACATAGACCTTTAGGGCCTTAGCTTTAGCTAGTGTCGTTTGGATTCTCTTGTGAAGAATCAAAGAACAAGCCATATTAGAAAGTAGAGCATGTCTGTGAGAACTCGTTCTACCTAAATGGTTAATTTTCTTATTATGTCTCATTTTACTTATTCTTTGTCTAATTTATACTTGGCAACATCCATACCGAATTCAAGGTTATTGTTTTCCAAAAGAGCTTCCAACTCAGTCAAAGATTTCTTACCGAAGTTTCTAAACTTCAACAAGTCATTCTTATTAAATTGAACAAGCTCACCCAGAGTTTCAACCTCAGCTGATTTCAAACAATTCAACGCACGCACGGAAAGATCCATGTCCACGAGCTTCGTCTTCAATAACTGACGCATATGCAATACCTCTTCATCAAACTCTTCGTTTCCATATTTATCCTCCGTTTCAAGAGTAATTTTCTCGTCAGAGAACAACATGAAGTGATGGATCAAGATTTTAGCAGCCTCTTTCAACGCATCCGTGGGATTGATAGAACCATCAGTCTCGATGTCGAAAACCAAACGTTCATAGTCAGTTTTTCCTTCTACACGGTAGTTCTCAATCTCGTATTTCACGTTTTTAATCGGTGTGTAAATAGCATCGATAGGAATTACACCAATCTCGGCATCTGCAGGCATATTCTCTGAAGCAGGAACATAACCGCGTCCTTTTTGAATGGTCAACTCCATGTCTAGGCTCGTGGAAGTATCCATGTTACAGATTACCAATTCCGGGTTCAAAACCTCAAACCCTTTCAGGAATTGATTCATATCACCGGCAGTAAACGTCTCCTGTCCAGAAACGGTAACGGTCAACTTTTCATTCTCCACGTCCTCCACTTTTCTTTTCAACCGAACCTGTTTCAAGTTCAAGATAATCTCGGTTACATCTTCGATGACACCAGGGATTGTCGCAAACTCATGATCTACACCTTGAATTTTAATACCGGTAATCGCAAAGCCTTCCAAAGAAGACAACAAGATTCTGCGTAGTGGATTACCAATAGTGATGCCGTAACCTGGCTCCAACGGGCGGAATTCGAATTTACCGAATCTATCCGTTGATTCAAGCATGATTACTTTGTCCGGTTTCTGGAAAGCTAATATTGCCATATATATTTTTATTTTACTACTTAGAATACAACTCTACGATTAACTGCTCTTTAATGTTCTCTGGAATATCTGCTCTTTCCGGAACATTAAGTAGTTTACCACTCATAGCTGCAGCATCCCACTCTAACCAAGAGTATCTGCTACTTCTATTACCTCTCAATGATTCGTTAATCACTTCCAGTGCCTTAGATTTTTCTCTAACAGCAACAACATCTCCCGGACGAACGTGACATGAAGGAATGTTACATACGTGACCGTTAATAGTGATGTGTCTGTGAGAAACAAACTGACGGGCAGCCGCACGGGTAGGAGCAATGCCTAAACGATAAACCACGTTATCCAAACGACATTCCAACAATTGAAGTAATACCTCACCAGTTACTCCCTTACTACTTTCAGCTTTCTCGAATAAGATACGGAATTGTCTTTCCAACAAACCGTAAGTATATTTTGCTTTTTGTTTTTCTTTCAACTGAGTACCGTACTCAGAGATTTTCTTTCTACGATGAGCAATACCGTGTTGTCCGGGAGGGTAGTTACGATGTTCTAACGCTTTATCCGGTCCAAAAATGGGCTCACCAAATTTTCTTGCTATCTTAGACTTAGGTCCTGTATATCTAGCCATCTCTATTTGATTTTAAAAATTACACCCAATGTTAACTTACACTCTTCTCCGTTTGGGAGGACGACATCCATTGTGCGGAAGTGGCGTAACATCAATGATCTCGGCAACTTCGATTCCGCAAGCGTGAATAGCACGAATTGCTGATTCTCTACCGTTACCCGGTCCTTTGACATATACCTTAACTTTTCTCATTCCCAAATCGAAAGCAACTTTACCACAATCGGTAGCTGCAGTCTGGGCTGCATAAGGGGTGTTTTTCTTTGATCCTCTAAATCCCATCTTACCTGCTGATGACCAAGAGATTACTTGTCCGCTTGAATTAGTCAACGAGATAATGATGTTATTAAAAGATGAATGAACGTGTGCTTGTCCCACGGCTTCAACTTTAACTAGCCGTTTCTTGTTTGATGTAGACTTCTTTGCCATAATTCAATCTCTAATCAATTATTTAGTTGCTTTCTTCTTGTTAGCAACAGTTTTCTTTTTACCCTTTCTCGTACGGGCATTGTTCTTCGTACTCTGTCCTCTTACCGGAAGACCGATACGATGTCTGATTCCTCTGTAACAACCAATATCCATCAGTCGTTTGATGTTCATTTGGACTGAAGTTCTCAACTCTCCTTCTACTTTGTACCCACCATTGATGACATTACGTACAGCAGCTAGTTGATCGTCATTCCAATCCTTTACTTTAGTGTCAAAATCGATGCCGGCCTTTTCTAATATGGTCCTGGCACTACTTCTACCTATACCGAAGATATAGGTCAGAGCTATCTCCCCTCTCTTATTTGAGGGCAAATCTACACCAACGATTCTTGCCATAAATCTCTTTTACTCTTTTTACTAAATTAATAATCAACCCTGACGTTGTTTGAACTTCGGGTTCTTTTTGCAAATGACGTACAAAACGCCTTTTCTTCTTACAATCTTGCAATCAGCACTACGCTTCTTAACAGATGCTCTTACCTTCATTGCTCAACAATTTAATTTTTATATCTAAATGTTATCCTACCTTTCGTGAGATCGTAAGGGGACATATCCACTCTCACTCTATCTCCCGGAAGTATCTTTATATAGTGCATTCGCATCTTTCCCGAAATGTGGGCTGTTATAATATGCCCGTTTTCCAGTTCAACACGAAACATAGCATTTGACAATGCTTCCGTTATTACTCCATCTTGCTCTATCGAAGGCTGTTTCGCCATAATTCAATTTTTACAATTTCCTGTCTCTATATATTCAAATGTTGACAAAATATCAGCTTCACCTTTTCTGATAGCCAACGTATGCTCGAAATGTGCGGCGGGCAAATGATCTCTGGTCTTTATTGTCCATCCGTCCGCCATCTGGAAAACGTTACGGGCTCCCATATTAATCATGGGCTCAATAGCAATCACCATTCCGATCTTCAATTTGCATCCTTGTCCTCTTCGTCCATAGTTCGGGACTTGAGGCTCTTCATGCAAGCTCTTTCCCACGCCATGACCAACCAGTTCTCTAACGACAGAGAATCCATTCGCTTCAGCATACGACTGCACGGCATAACCAATATCTCCTATCCGCATTCCCGCAACAGCCTGTTCTATCCCTTTGTACAAGCTATCTTTTGTCACTTGTAAAAGCCTTTTCACTTCATCACTAATCTCCCCGACAGCAAAAGTATAGGCGCTATCCCCATAAAAACCATTCTTCACAACCCCGCAATCAACGGATACGACATCACCTTCTTCCAAACTACGAGAGGACGGAATCCCATGAACCACTTCGTCATTCACTGAAATACAAAGCGTATTTGGGAACCCTCCATACCCGAGAAATCCAGGAACGCCACCATTCGAACGAATAAAATCCTCAGCGATCTTATCCAACTCTAACGTCGAAATACCCGGGCGAATGTGTTTGGCCACCTCACCCAGAGTCTTTCCTACTAATTGGTTGCTTTCCCGCAATAACTCAATCTCCTCCTGTGTCTTTAAAAAAATCATGCCGCAAAAGTACAATTTATTTCTTAATATGCAGCAGGTCCTCCAGGATTTTTACCTTTAATACGTCCCGATTTCATTAACCCGTCATAGTGACGCATCAACAAGTGCGATTCGATTTGTTGTAATGTATCCAACACTACACCAACCAAAATCAACAAAGACGTACCTCCATAGAACTGAGCAAACTGGTGGTTAACACCCGAGATCTGGGCGAAAGCCGGAAGAATTGCAACAATTCCCAGGAATATAGATCCAGGAAGTGTGATTCTAGACATAATGGTATCGAGGAACTCCATCGTTTTTCTTCCCGGTTTTACTCCCGGAATAAATCCTCCATTTTTCTTCATATCCTCAGACATTTGCATCGGATTCACCGTGATAGCCGTGTAGAAATAAGTAAACGCGACAATCATGATAAAGAACGTGAAGTTATACCAGAATCCAGTGAAGTTTGAAAACGCTGCAGCAAAACCGGATAATGATTCCGAATTTGCATAGTTTATCAAAGAAATAGGCAATAACATGATAGCCTGAGCGAAGATGATAGGCATAACCCCGGCTGCGTTGATCTTCAACGGAATGTATTGACGAACGCCTCCGTATTGTTTATTACCCACAATTCTCTTGGCATACTGTACGGGCACTTTACGCGTTCCCTGTACAAGCAGGATTGACCCGCAGAATACCAAGAATAATATGATCAACTCGATCAAGAATGCTACCAAACCTCCTCCTTGTTGAGAAACTCTGGAAGTTAACTCTGCAATGAAAGCGAATGGTAAACGAGCGATGATACCGATCATGATAATGATAGACACACCGTTACCGATTCCCTTATCAGTAATTCTCTCTCCCAACCACAAGACAAACATTGAACCTGCAGCCATAATCACGATGGAAGGGAGCTGGAATTGCCAAAAACCAGTAGATACAAAAGCCTCTGCCGGTACCTGAGCTTTCAAGTTTGTAAGATACGCCGAACCTTGTAATACCAGGATAACTAATGTGAGGTACCGCGTAATCTGGTTAATCTTACGTCTACCGCTCTCGCCTTCCTTCTGTAAGCGCTGGAAATAAGGAACCGCGATTCCCAATAACTGCACAACGATGGATGCGGAGATGTAGGGCATAATACCTAACGCAAATACCGACGCGTTCGAAAAAGCACCTCCTGAGAACATATCCAACAAGCCTAACACTCCGCTGGATGTCTGATCTTTCAGAGCCTGCAAACCATGAGGGTCGATACCCGGCAGTACGATCTCTGTTCCTAACCTGTAAACGAGAATAAGCCCAAGCGTAGTTAGAATCCTAGTCTTGAGCTCTTCTATTTTCCAAATGTTCTTTAATGTATCAAATAACTTCATAAGTTCTTTCTTTTAAGGCATTGATTTGGGATTTTGTTAAAGTTGCTTCAAAAATAGTAATTCTATTTTAAAAACAACTTTAAACTCCCAAATTTTTAATCTTACAATTTAACTACTGTTCCGCCAACAGCCTCGATAGCGGCTACCGCTTTAGCGGAGAAAGCATTAGCTTTCACCTCAAGCTTAGCAGTTAACGCTCCGTCACCTAATACCTTAAGAAGATCGTTCTTAGACATTAACCCGGCTTGAACTAATACATCCCGGTCGATCACGGTAAGATTATCTCTTTCAGCCAGAGCCTGAAGCATCCCTACATTGATAGCTTTATATTCTACTCTGTTTATATTTTTAAAGCCAAATTTCGGTACACGTCTCTGCAAAGGCATCTGTCCACCTTCAAAACCAATCTTAGATTTATAACCTGATCTTGATTTGGCTCCCTTGTGCCCTCTTGTAGAAGTACCTCCTTTTCCGGAACCTTGACCACGACCAATTCTCTTTTCTCTGTGAGTTGATCCGGCAGCCGGTTTTAAGCTACTTAAATCCATTGTATACTCTTTAAAATAGGTTTAACAATTACTTTACTTCCTCCACGCGCACGAGATGCTGCACTTTAGCAACCATTCCCATGATTTGCGGTGAAGTTTCGTGTTCAACACTGCTGTTCACTTTCCCGAGGCCCAGTGCGTTCAAAGTAGCAACTTGACGTTTATCACTACCAATTCTACTTCTTACCAATGTAATTTTAATCTTTGCCATCGTTACTTCCAGTTTATCCGTTAAACACTTTGTCAAGACTAATTCCTCTCTGTTGTGCAATCATACGAGGATCTCTCAATAACTTCAAAGCAGCGAAAGTTGCTTTTACCAAGTTGTGAGGATTGGATGATCCTTTAGATTTTGCCAACACGTCTTTCACTCCTGCACTTTCCAACACGGCACGCATAGCACCTCCCGCAACCAACCCGGTACCGGAAGAAGCGGGACGCATGAATACAGTTGCACCACTATATTTAGCCTCTTGCTCGTGAGGAAGAGTTCCTTTCAATACAGGTACTTTAATCAAATTTTTCTTCGCAGCCTCAACGCCTTTTGCAATAGCGGTAGTTACCTCGTTAGCTTTACCTAAGCCATAACCCACGGTACCGTTTTCGTCGCCTACAACCACAATAGCAGAGAAACTGAACGTTCTACCACCCTTGGTAACTTTCGTTACACGGTTGATAGCCACCAATCTGTCTTTCAATTCCAAGTCTGCACTATTAATCTTCTGTTCCATTCTTGCCTACTTTTAAAAATTAAGACCACCGTTACGAGCTGCATCCGCTAATGCTTTCACTCTTCCGTGATATAAATACCCGTTTCTGTCAAACACAACAGCGGTAATTCCGGCTGCTTTTGCTTTTTCAGCGAGCATGGCACCCAATAATTGAGCCTGTTCTGTTTTGTTACCTTTCTTTTCAGCGATCTCCTTGCATAAAGAAGATGCTGATACCAGAGTTTTCCCGGCGTTATCATCAATCAACTGAGCAGAAATTTGCGTGTTTGAACGGTATACGGACAAACGAGGTCTCTCAGCTGTTCCGAAGATTACTTTACGTATTCTTCTCTTTATTCTTATTCTTCTTTCTACCTTAGTTAAAGCCATAACATTACTTTTTTACAGGTGATTAAACTTTAGCTGATTTACCAGCCTTACGACGAAGAACTTCACCCACAAATTTAATACCTTTACCTTTATACGGTTCCGGTTTACGGAATGAACGAATCTTGGCCGCTACCTGACCGATCAGTTGTTTGTCGCAACTTTCCAGCGTGATAATCGGGTTAGCACGTTTTTCATTAAGCACACTTACTTTCACTTCGTTCGGTAACACCATGAAGATTCCATGTGAATAACCTAATCCCAATTCAAGAACTTGACCTTCAGCATTTGCTCTGTAACCTACTCCGACCAACTCTTGTTTGATCGTGTAACCTTCAGAAACACCTACAACCATGTTGTGAATCAAGGCACGATACAAACCGTGCATGGCTTTATGAGCTTTATCTTCTGACGGACGCTCTACGATAACGTGAGCTCCTTCCACTTTCACGATCATATCTCCGTGTACGTCCTGAGAAAGTTCTCCCTTCGGACCTTTAACTACGACCGTGTTATCAGGATTTACAGTAACTGTAACCCCTTGTGGTATATCTATTGGTAATTTTCCTATTCGTGACATTTTCCGCCCTTTTTATTAATAAACATAACACAATACTTCTCCACCAACATTCTTTTGGCGAGCTTCTTTATCAGACATTACGCCTAATGACGTTGACAAAATCGCGATACCTAATCCGTTTAACACGCGAGGCATGTCCTCTACATTCGTGTAACGTCTCAGACCCGGTTTTGAAACACGTGTCAATGTCCTAATGGCGGGAGCCTTCGTTTCAGGATGATATTTCAAAGCAATTTTAATGTTGCTTCTAACACCATCTTGCTCGAATTTATAATTCAGGATATATCCTTTTTCTTTTAAGATTTTGGTCATTTCCCGTTTCATTTTTGAACCGGGGATATCCACAACTTTATGACCTGCTTTTACTGCGTTCCTAATACGAGTCAGGAAATCTGCTATTGGATCTGTCATCTCTTCAAATTTTAAATATTACCAACTAGCCTTTTTAACTCCAGGTATAAGTCCGGCAGATGCCATTTCGCGGAATTGAATTCTGCTTATACCAAATTGTCTCATGTACCCTCTCGGTCTTCCCGTCAATTTGCATCTATTGTGCAAACGAACGCGACTTGAATTCTTAGGCAGAAGGCTTAATCCAATATAGTCTCCTTCCTCTTTTAATTTAGCTCGTTTCGCGGCGTACTTTTCTACCAATTTTGCACGCTTTACCTCACGGGCCTTCATTGATTCTTTTGCCATTTCGCTTTTTTTTAGTTCTTTTTAAATGGTAATCCAAATTCTCTTAGAAGAGCAAAAGCCTCTTCGTCGGTATTAGCCGAAGTTACAAACGTTACATTCATACCCATGATCTTGTGAACACTGTCCAGCACGATTTCCGGGAAAATGATCTGCTCTTCTATTCCCAATGTGTAATTTCCTCTTCCATCAAGCTTATTGTTGATTCCTTTGAAATCGCGAATACGCGGAAGCGCAGAAACAATAAGTCTTTCTAAAAATTCATACATACGATCTTTACGCAAGGTTACTCTAACACCGATCGGCATTCCTTTACGTAATTTAAAGTTAGAAACGTCCTTGGTAGATTTACAAGCAACAGGCTTTTGGCCGGTAATGGTTGCAATCTCGTTCATTGAAAACTCAAGGATTTTCTTATCCTGGATGGATGATCCCACGCCCTGATTGATTACTATCTTCTCCAATCTGGGTGCTTGCATAACTGACTTGTATCCGAACTCTTTCATCAAAGTCGGTACAATTTCTTCGTTATACTTTGTTTTGTAATTTGGTACGTATTTCATTTATAATTATTTGATTATTATGCCTCACGGCATATTATACTAAATTTGCGGCTGCAAAGCTACAAATTTAAATTAATAATTGCAAGTTGCTCTGGGACAACCTGCAATTATTTATTTTACTATTTCAATTCCTGTCCGGATTTCTTAGCGTATCTTACTAATTTCCCTTCGGCATTCCGTCTACGTCCTACCTTTGTCGGTTTTCCAGTAACCGGATCAACCACGTTCAAGTTGGAAATGTGAATAGGAGCTTCCTTTTTGATAATTCCTCCTTGCGGGTGAGTTGCGTTGGGTTTGGTATGTTTGCTTACCAAGTTGATACCCTCAACAATAGCTCTTTGCTTGTCCGGAATCATTTCAAGCACTTTTCCCTGCTTTCCTCTGTCTTCTCCTGCATTTACCTGAACTAAGTCACCTTTCTTTATATGAAACTTCTTGCTCATCGTATAAATTATTTATGATTTATGATTTACGATTTATGATTCAAGAAATTCGATTATTCGTCTGCAATCCAAAATCATAAATCTAAAATCTTAAAGTACCTCGGGGGCTAATGACACAATTTTGGTATAACCCTCACGAACTTCTCTGGCAACAGGTCCGAAGATACGAGTTCCTCTCATTTCACCCGCGTTGTTCAATAACACGCAAGCATTGTCATCAAAGCGGATATAAGATCCGTCCGGACGTCTGTACTCTTTACTTACACGAACTACCACAGCCTTACTAACTGAACCTTTCTTTACTTCACCGTTCGGGATGGCGTTCTTCACGGCAACAACGATTTTATCGCCTACGCGTGCATATCTTTTCTTGGTACCACCAAGAACACGGATACAAAGCACTTCTCTAGCACCGCTGTTGTCGGCTACGGTCAATCTACTCTCTTGTTGTATCATGATTACTTAGCTCTTTCAATGATTTCAACTAATCTCCATCTCTTGGTTTTACTCAAAGGACGGGTCTCCATAATTCTCACTGTATCCCCGATGTTACATTCATTTTTCTCATCGTGAGCAGTGAACTTCTTGGTCTTGTTGACGAACTTCCCGTAAATCGGGTGCTTCTCCTTAAAATGAACGGCAACCGTGATAGATTTGTCCATCTTGTTGCTTACCACAAGACCGGTACGCTCTTTTCTAAGATTTCTTTCCATTTTTCTACTACTTATTTAATTCACGTTTGCGTAACTCCGTCATCAATCTAGCGATGTTTCTTCTTGTCGTCCGGATTAACATCGGATTCTCAAGAGGAGAAACAGCATGGTTCATCTTCATCTTGGTCAAGGCAGCTTTTTCTGTCTCGATCTTTTCTCTTATCTCTTCAGTGGTTAAATCCTTAATTTCTGATGTTTTCATTTCTCTTACAATTTTTCGTTTCGAAATTCAAAATAGTCTCACGACTACTCAGTGTAATCACGTCTAACCACGAACTTAGTAGCGATGGGTAGCTTTTGTGCTGCCAGGCGCAAAGCCTCTTTAGCGATTGCATACGGTACTCCATCTGCCTCGAAAAGAATACGACCCGGAGTAACAGGAGCAACGAATCCTTCTGGAGATCCCTTACCCTTACCCATACGAACCTCAGCGGGTTTCTTAGTAATAGGTTTATCTGGAAATATACGAATCCATATCTGACCCTGTCTTTGCATATAACGAGTTACTGCAACACGGGCTGCTTCAATCTGGCGTTGTTCAATCCACATATTCTCCAACGCCTTGATCCCGAAAGATCCAAATGCAAGTTCATGTCCCCTCTGGGCATTCCCTCTCATTCTCCCTTTCTGCGATCTTCTGTATTTAGTCCTTTTTGGCTGTAACATAGCTCTTGATCTATTTAAAAGTTAAAAGACTATTTTTTTCTCTTTTTGAACCCGCCTTTTTTGCCGGCATTGTTCGGACGGTTGTTATTCTCTTTCTGAGCGCCAACCAATGCATTCGGAACCAGCTCACGTTTCCCGTAAACTTCTCCCTTGCAAATCCAAACTTTGATACCCAGCTGGCCGTAAGTCGTCAATGCCTCGGCCTGAGCGTAATCAATATCAGCACGGAACGTGTGCAATGGAATTCTACCTTCTTTGTAGATTTCGGCTCTTGCCATCTCGGCACCGTTCAAACGACCGGAAATCAAGATTTTGATACCTTCTGCCCCCATTCTCATGGTAGAAGCGATAGCCATCTTGATTGCTCTACGGTAAGCCACACGACCTTCCAGCTGACGAGCTATATTATTACCCACGATCACGGCATCCAACTCGGGACGCTTGATCTCGAAGATATTAATTTGAACTTCCTTATCGGTGATCTTCTTCAGCTCTTCCTTCAACTTATCAACTTCTTGTCCGCCTTTACCGATAATGATACCCGGACGAGCGGTGTTGATCGTGATTGTGATTAGCTTCAGGGTTCTCTCGATAACAATCTTAGCGATTCCTGCTTTAGCGAGACGGGCGTTCAGATACTTTCTGATCTTGTAATCTTCCACCAATTTATCGCCATAGTTCTTACCGCCAAACCAGTTAGAATCCCATCCTCTGATGATTCCTAATCTATTGCTTATTGGATTAACTTTCTGTCCCATGCTAACTATTCTTTTGTAATGTTTTCAACAGCTGTCTTGCTTCCCAACACGATCGTCACGTGATTTGAACGTTTACGAATCCGGTGTGCTCTTCCTTGCGGAGCCGGTCTAAGTCTTTTCAACATACCCGCGCCGTCAACGAAAATTTCCTGCACGAACAAGGACGCTTCGTCAACACGTTTACCCTCGTTCTTTTGTTCCCAGTTAGCAATTGCCGAAAGCAACAACTTTTCAACTCTACGAGCAGCTTCTTTAGGACAAAATTTAAGCATATCCAAAGCTTTCTGTACATCTACTCCGCGGATCAAGTCTGCCACCAATCTCATTTTTTGAGGAGATGTAGGACAATCGCGAAGAATTGCAAAAGCCTTCTCTTTTTTGGCTTCTTTATTCTGATTTGCTCTTAATCTTTTTCTTGCACCCATTTTAATACATCTTCTTTAGTTCAACTTTACCATGCATTATTTTTTCTTTTTATCAGCATGGCCTCTAAATGTACGTGTCGGCGCGAATTCTCCCAATTTATGACCTACCATATTTTCAGTCACGAATACCGGGATAAATTTATTACCGTTGTGTACAGCGATAGTGTGCCCTACGAAGTCCGGAGAGATCATGGAACGACGAGCCCAGGTTTTAACAACCGATTTCTTATTGGACTCATTCATTACCAATACTTTTCTCTCTAACTTGAAATCAATAAAAGGGCCTTTTTTTAACGAACGACTCATAACATCAATAATTAATCAGTTATTTTTTCCTTCTTTCTATGATATACTTGCTAGAGTGTTTCTTAGGAGCTCTAGTCTTGTAACCCTTAGCCAACAAGCCTTTTCTTGAACGAGGATGTCCTCCTGAAGCGCGGCCTTCACCACCACCCATCGGGTGATCAACCGGGTTCATTACAACACCTCTCACGCGAGGTCTGCGGCCTAACCAGCGAGTACGCCCTGCTTTACCTGAACGTTCCAACGCGTGGTCGGAATTTGACACCGTACCAACAGTTGCACGACAGGTTAACAGTACCATACGAACTTCACCAGAAGGTAACTTGATTGAAGCGTATTTTCCTTCTCTTGCTACTAACTGAGCGTAAGAACCGGCACTACGAGCCATCACGGCTCCTTGTTGCGGTCTTAACTCGATGTTATGAATGATTGTACCTAATGGGATTTCAGATAAGAACAATGCATTTCCAACTTCAGGAGCAACACCTGCACCACTCATCACGGTTTGACCAACTTGCAAACCATCCGGTGCCACGATGTAACGTTTTTCTCCATCTGCATACACTAATAGAGCAATTCTCGCCGTACGATTGGGATCATACTCGATCGTTGCAACACGAGCCGGAACATTATCCTTGTCGCGTTTAAAATCTATTATTCTGTATCTTTGTTTATGACCACCACCTATATATCTCATTGTCATTTTACCGGTGTTATTACGTCCACCAGTTTTACTCTTTGGTCCTAACAATGATTTCTCAGGTCTATCTGTAGTCAACTGATCAAAGGTAATCGCTACCTTATGTCTCTGACCAGGAGTTACAGGGTTTAATTTTCTTACAGCCATCTTAATTAAATATTGCTAAAAAAATCAATACTATCACCTTCTGCTAAGGTCACAATTGCTTTCTTGAAGGAAGCGGTTCTTCCGGAAATAACACCTGCTTTCGTGTAACGAGATTTAGCATCTCCTTGGTACACCATCGTGTTCACGGATTTCACGGTCACGCTATACATCGCTTCAACTGCTCTCTTAATCTCTAATTTATTCGCTGCTTTGCTAACAACGAATGCTACTCTGTTCTGCTTGTCAGTCAATGCAGTCATTTTTTCTGACAAAATGGGCTTCACAATTACTTGCATGTCTTACTCTTCATTAAGATTGAACATTTCATTTAGGCCCTGCACTGAACTTTCAACGAACACAAGACTCTTAGCTCTCATGATATTGTAAGTTGCAAGATCGCTAACTCTCATCACATCCACGTATTGTAAGTTACGAGCTGACAACAGAACATTATCGTTCATATCATTGGTAACCAACAGGATGTTACGATTATCTAATTTCAGGTTGTTAAACAGCTGAATCATCTGTTTTGTTTTCGGTGCCTCGAAGTTGAGATCCTCAACAATAGTTACCGCATTAGAGGCGGCTTTTACAGATAGTGCTGATTTACGGGCCAATCTTTTCAGCTTCTTGTTCAATTTGAAGCTATAATCTCTTGGTACGGGTCCAAACACTCTACCCCCTCCTCTAAACAGAGGGTTCTTGATACCACCTGCACGGGCGCCACCGGTACCTTTTTGCTTTTTCAGCTTGCGGGTACTACCGGAAATTTCATTTCTTTGTTTTGACTTGTGGGTCCCTTGGCGGTTGTTCGCTAAAAACTGCTTTACATCAAGATAAATAGCGTGCTCGTTAGGCTGAATCCCGAAGATAGCGTCGTTTAACTCTACCTTCCTGCCTGTCTCTTGTCCGGCAATGTTTAATACACTTAACTCCATTACTTCTCGATAATTACGTATGAACCTTTAGCTCCGGGAATAGAACCCTTCACCAATAACAAATTATTTTCAGGTATCACTTTCAGCACTTCCAAGTTCTGAACCGTTATTCTGTCACCACCTGTTTGCCCACCCATACGCATTCCTTTGAACACGCGTGACGGTGTAGAACAAGCACCGATAGATCCCGGTTTTCTTTGACGGTTGTGCTGACCGTGAGTAGCCTCTCCTACTCCGGCAAATCCATGGCGTTTCACAACACCTTGGAAACCTTTTCCTTTACTAGTCCCGACTACATCAACGTACTCTGTTCCTTCGAACAAGTTCACGTCAATTACATCACCTAACTTGTACTCGACATCATACCCTGAAAATTCCACGAGTTTTCTTTTCGGAGTTGTGCCTGCCTTTTTAAAGTGTCCACTTAGCGGTTTGGTTGTGTTTTTCTCTTTTTTGTCATCAAAACCCAACTGAATTGCTGTGTAACCATCTTTCTCAATAGTCTTTACTTGGGTTACAACACATGGACCGGCCTCAATCACAGTGCATGGAATACTTTTTCCCTCGGCACTGAATACGGAAGTCATTCCGACTTTTTTTCCAATTAAACCTGGCATCTCTTTTTTCTCTTTTTAAAAATAGGTTTTCAATCTCTTAATAACGACATAGGTTTTCGCCGTTATCAAACTTTAATCTCTACTTCAACACCACTCGGTAATTCAAGTTTCATCAAGGCGTCAATCGTACCTGCAGTTGAACTGTAGATGTCGATTAATCTTTTGAACGTGCATACCAAGAATTGCTCGCGGCTCTTTTTGTTCACGAACGTAGAGCGGTTTACAGTAAAAATTCCCTTGTGAGTAGGAAGTGGAATCGGACCACTAACCACTGCTCCGGTAGCCTTCACTGTCTTTACAATCTTCTCTGCAGACTTGTCAACCAAGTTGTGATCGTAAGATTTCAACTTAATTCTGATTTTTTGGCTCATGTTTTTAATTATGATTTATGATTTAAGATTTACGATTCTCGATCACTCTCGAATCGTAAATCAGCAATCTAAAATTCTTATAATAGTTCTACTCTACCGTTATTTTTCTCTACCACTTCTTTGGCAATACCCTTCGGAACTTCAGCGTAGTGAGAGAATTCCATGGATGAACTTGCACGACCGGAAGACAAAGTTCTCAAAACGGTCACGTAACCGAATTGCTCTGCTAGCGGCACTTTAGCCTCGATCACGCGAGCCCCAGCTCTTGATTCCATTCCTTCAACCTGTCCGCGACGACGGTTCAAGTCTCCGATAATATCTCCCATATACTCTTCCGGGGTTACCACCTCAAGTTTCATGATCGGTTCCAACAACACGGGTCTAGCCTTTTGAGCGGCTTCCTTATAACCGATTTTAGCGGCCATTTCGAAAGACAACGCATCGGAGTCAACCGGGTGGAATGAACCGTCAAGCAAAGTGATCTTTAAACTAACAAGTTCATAACCGGCCAAAACACCATTAGCCATCGCATCTTTGAATCCTTTCTCTACAGAAGGGATAAATTCCTTCGGAATATTACCACCCTTCACCTCGTTCACGAAAGTCAAACCTTCTTTGCCTTCTTCAGCCGGCTCCATTCTAAAGATGATGTCAGCGAATTTACCACGACCTCCGGTTTGCTTCTTGAACACGTGACGATGTTCAACGGTTCCGTTAATAGCCTCTTTGTAAGCCACCTGAGGAGCTCCTTGGTTACATTCAACCTTGAATTCACGTCTCAGACGGTCAAGGATAATATCCAAGTGAAGCTCTCCCATACCGCTAATTACAGTTTGACCTGAATCTTCATCCGTTTTTACACGGAATGTCGGATCCTCTTCTGCCAATTTAGACAAAGCCATACCCAACTTGTCAGTATCTTTCTGTGTAAGCGGCTCTACAGCGATACCGATCACTGGCTCGGGGAAAGTCATACTCTCTAACACGATCGGGTTTTCCTCAGTACATAGAGTATCTCCAGTACGAATATCTTTAAATCCAACACAAGCACAAATATCACCGGCCTCGATTACATCCTTCGGCTGTTGTTTATTTGAGTGCATTTGGAACAAACGAGAAATACGTTCTTTTTTCTCTGTACGCGGGTTGTACACGTATGAACCAGACTCGATCTTACCGGAGTAAACGCGAGTGTAACACAAACGTCCCACGAACGGGTCAGTAGCGATCTTGAATGCCAATGCAGAAAGCGGGGCTTCCGGATCAATCTCGAAAGTCACAGCCTCTTCCGTACGCGGTCTTTTACCAGCAGCAGCCGGAATATCCAGCGGGTGCGGCAAGTAAGCGATAACAGCATCCAACAGGTTCTGAACACCTTTGTTCTTGAATGAAGAACCGCACATCACAGGACAAAAGTCCATAGCGATAACGGCCTTACGAACCACTGCTTTCAATTCTTCAACAGTGATTGATTCAGGATCTTCGAAGAAACGCTCCATCAAAGCCTCATCCTGAACGGCAGCGGCCTCAACTAATTTCTCTCTCCATTCCTGAGCTTCTGCCAATAAATTCGCCGGAATTTCCTTGATCGTAGCTTCCAATTCACCATTCTCCCACACGTAAGCTTTCATCTCGATCAAATCGATAACTCCCTGGAATCCATCCTCAGCACCGATCGGTAACTGTAATGGAATAGGATTCGCGTGTAATTTTTCGCGGATCTCACGTACTGCTTTGAAGAAGTCAGCACCTGAACGGTCCATTTTATTCACGAAAGCGATTCTCGGAACACCGTATTTATTAGCTTGACGCCAAACAGTTTCCGATTGCGCCTCAACTCCACCCACGGCACAGAACAATGCAACAGCACCGTCCAACACACGCAATGAACGCTCCACCTCAACGGTAAAGTCAACGTGCCCCGGAGTGTCAATAATATTTACTTTATATTGCTGACCTTGATAATTCCAGAAACAGGTAGTAGCGGCAGAAGTAATAGTGATACCTCTCTCCTGCTCTTGTACCATCCAGTCCATGGTAGCCGTACCGTCATGCGTTTCACCGATTTTGTGATTCACTCCGGTGAAATACAGGATACGCTCAGTTGTTGTCGTTTTACCGGCATCAATGTGAGCCATGATACCGATGTTTCTTGTAAAATGTAAATCTCTCTTTGCCATTTATCTTATCCCTTCAATTAAAATCTGAAATGTGCAAAAGCTCTGTTGGCTTCAGCCATACGATGAATATCCTCTTTCTTCTTGAAAGCCGCTCCTTCTTCCTTGTATGCAGCCATGATTTCAGCAGCTAGTTTTTCTGCCATGTTTCTTCCGCTTCTTTTGCGAGAGAACAATATCATATTTTTCACGGAGATAGCTCTTTTTCTCATCGGGTTGATTTCCATCGGCACTTGGAATGTTGCACCACCTACACGACGGCTTTTAACCTCTACTTGCGGAGTAATATTCTCCAAAGCTTGCTTCCAGATGTCCAATGCAGGTTTCTCTTCCTTCTTGGCCATTTTCTCGTCTACAATGTCGATTGCATCATAGAAAATTCTAAACGCGATAGACTTCTTCCCATCTACCATTAAATCATTAACGAACCGGGTAACCAACACGTCGTTGAACTTCGGGTCCGGTAACAGGATTCTTTTTTTTGGTTTACTTTTTCTCATCTCTTCTAGTTTACGAATTTGTTCGTTCGCTGCCCTTACCGGTCTTCAACGGTCTCACGACCATTTACTCAACTTTTCGGGAACAACCCATAAACAACTCCTGTCAATTAATCTTTTTACTTCTTACCTTTTGCCGGAGCTGCTGCAGCACCTTTTTTCGGTCTCTTAGCGCCATACTTAGAACGACCTTGTAAACGACCGTTTACACCGGCAGCATCCAATGTACCGCGAACCAAGTGATAACGAACTCCCGGAAGGTCTTTCACACGACCACCTCTGATCAACACGATAGAGTGCTCTTGCAAGTTGTGTCCTTCTCCCGGAATGTAGGCATTCACCTCTTTCCCGTTGGTTAATCTAACTCTGGCAACCTTTCTCATCGCTGAGTTCGGTTTCTTCGGGGTTGTCGTGTACACACGAACGCAAACCCCGCGTCTTTGCGGACAAGCATCCAAAGCCGGAGCCTTGCTCTTGTCCTGGATTTTTGTTCTTCCTTTTCTTACTAACTGTTGAATAGTTGGCATACAAGTACTTTTAAATTAGTTACTTTTATTCAATTTGGCTCGCAAAGGTAGCAACTTTATCCATCACCACCAAACATTTCTATCTTTTTTTTTGAAAAAAGTATAAGACTGTGAGAAGGTTAGCCGACAATAAACCGATGAAATTCTATGAAAGAACTATTTTTCCCTCCCTGCTCTTTCGAATCAAAGACGAATCAAAGACGTTCACGAGTGTCTTTGATTCGTCTTTGATTCAAAATTGATACGTCTTTAATTCCTGTATGCATCGAATGTACATCAGCTATTCATTGGGTTTTCCCCTATTACCCTAGAAATAGTTCACTTACAAACTTAAAAGTAAATCCACGGCAAGATAAAACGTTTATTCCACAAAAACATATAAAGAAAATACCTATTTTTGCCTTAAATTTTACATCAAAAATAAAATTATGGGGAAGGCTGTTTTGAAATATATTTTTGCTTTTTGCTCCTTGCTTTTATTTATCTCCTGCGGGAAAATTTCTTCAGACTCCACGAATGACGAGGTGGATTACTCGGATAGCAAGTGTTGGTTCGAGGCCAATCAAGAGGGCATGAACAAAAAGGTCGATATTTTTTACGTGGTGCCTACTTGCATTTGGGATTATACCGATAGCCTCGGGCAAATACAACATAACATGGACATATTCAACACAAAACAGCGTCAAATGGTAGACCCGTCTATTCGATTGGCCAAAAATGTCTTGTCGGACAGTTGTAATTTTTTCTCTCCCTATTACCGTCAGATTTCGATGGACAGCTGGTTGTCTTTGGACACTGCTCTCATCGAAAAACGTTTTCAATTGGCTTATAAAGACGTGGTAGCCGCCTTTCGTTATTATTTGAACAATTACAATCAAGGCCGTCCTTTCATTCTTGCCGGCCACAGCCAAGGAGCAAAAGCCGTGATTGAATTATTGAAACACGAGATAACACCGGAGATCTACCAGCATCTGGTCGCATCTTACGCCATCGGATATACTATCACGCAAGAGGAACTAGACAGTTATCCTTATCTACGAATGGCTAAAGACTCTACGGACGTAGGGGTGATCATCGGATTCAATAGCGTGACAAAACCGGAAGCAATTTCCCCATTGTTCAAAAACAACATCGTGTGTATTAATCCCCTGAACTGGAAAACGGATGCTAGCCCCGGAGTTTCTTATCAAGGTTTTACCGCATCTATCGCCCCTTCCATCCATACAATCGTGGTAACAGGAATTGATGAAGACAAATATTATATTCCCAGCGTGGAAGTACTTTTACCTAAAGGGAATCTACACGTGGAAGAATTTAATCTTTACAATCAGAATTTGAGAAAAAATGTTTTACAGCGCATACGTGCATTCCATGAACGTTCTTTTCAATCAAATTAACACACGGGATACTCACGCACGCTCCAAATGTAAGACTTCTGAGAAAACATTCAGAACGCAAAAAACAAAATCTCTGATTTTAAAAATGCTGATTTTAAAATTCCCCAATCAGAACATCTCTTTTTATAGCGATATCGACAAGAAAGAATAATTTCATGAAGATATGCCCAAAAAATAGCCTTACTCCAAAAATGATACAGTAAATTATTTGCAATTATCGATGCCATAAAAGAAACAGCCGAGAAAGATAAAGTACTCTACCTCTAAAATTTGTATTATTTCATGCTTTTAATTTTTTTGTTAAAATAAATATTGCAACATTGCACCCTGATAAATCACAAAACAAAAAAATCATATTACACATGAAAACCTTTTTTTTACTTCTAGCAGCAGCTTTCCTCTTTTTACAGACAGGAAAAGCCTGCACGATCATCGTGGCCGGCAAAAAAGCCACGGTCGATGGTAGTGTTTTAAATTCACACACGGATGCCGGTGCGGATTGTCGTATCCGGGTCGTGGCGGGCCAAAAATTCCCCAAAGGAAGTATGGCTCCCGTGTATTACGGCATACAGCGAGTTGACCTCCCCTTGGATGACAACGGGGAAATCTTAGGCTACATCCCGCAAGTTGAGCAAACCTACACATATTTCCAATCCGCTTACTCTCACATCAACGAGTACCAGCTATGTATCGGGGAAAGCACCACAAGCCAACGTCCCGAATTACAAATAAACAAAGGAGAAGGGAAACAGATCATGACCGTGGAACAAGCCATGATTTTTGCCTTACAACGTTGCAAAACAGCAGAAGAGGCCCTCACCCTCATCACCTCGCTCATGGAAAAATACGGGTTCCTTCCCTCTTGCGGACCGGAATCAGAATGTCTCACGATCGCAGACCCGGAAGGAGTATGGGTTCTTGAACTTTTCAGTGTCGGTAAAAACTGGACCCCGGAAAGTGGTAAGCCGGGAGTGATCTGGGCCGCTCAACGAGTGCCGGACGATGAAATCGCCATTATTCCCAACTGGAGCATTATTAAAGAAATAGATCTTTCAAAACCGGAACAATTCCGTGCCTCTTCCAACTATCAGCAGGTAGCCATTGAAAACGGTTGGTATTCCCCGACAAGCGGAAAACCTTTCATTTGGCAGGATATTTATGCCCCGACTCCCAGAGAATGGGCCACAAACCGTTTTTGGTTATTTGTCAACACGTTCGCACCCTCTCTCGACCCGATCCCGTCCAGACGTACCAACAACCCGTTTGATAACTTAAACCAGTATATCCAATACGTGGAACCGCTTAGCGTGTACCCGTTCTCCTTTAAACCGGAGCAAAAAGTTTCCGTGAAAGACTTCATGGACTTCCAACGTTCCACGTTCTCGGGAACCATCTATGACAAAGAGAATGACGCCATTTGGTATTACCCGGACAAAAACGGGAATATGGTGAAAAGTAAACTGGCCACCCCATTCCCATCCGGTGAAACGCAAAAATTAATGAAGACTACTCGCAGACGCCTAGTCGCACGGGTTGACGGGGAATACGGTATGGTTGCTCAGCTCCGCTCGGATTTTCCTCGGGAAATCGGTGGAATATACTGGGTTTTCCAAGATAACGCCTACACGTCGCCTTACCTGCCCATCTTCACGGGTGTGACCCGCATCCCGGAAGTCTATTCCACGTATAACCCCAAAGAATACTCCGACAATTCCGCTCGCTGGGCCATTGATTTTGTCGATAACTTACTCTACCTGAACTGGCAGGACGGAAAAAAGGATTTGGACGCCGCACGGGCTCCCATGGAACGATCATTCTTCGAACGTAACGCTGAGATCGAGAAAGAGTTTATCGCCTTACAAAAGAAAAATCCCAAGAAAGCAACAGAATTACTCAACAAATACACGCAGGAATGTGCCGACACTATCATGCAAACCTACGTACAACTTCGGAACACGCTGATCACAAAGTACACAAACAATAGAATGAGATAAAAGTTATAAAGAGAAGGGTCTACCCCAAAAATCTATTTTTAAACGACTACCTCCCCTACCCCCCCCTAGCACAGGAGGGGTAGTTTGTAGATACTAGATAAGACTTTGGGGACAGCCCCTTCATCTCGTTCACCAGTTTGTTATTTCTTTATTTATTTCCTATTTTTAACGCGAAGAGAATTAAACGTTACATCACATGCACACGAACGAGCAATTCATTAAAGCGCTAAACCGAAAAAAAGAGGAAGCCTTCCAAATGCTCTTCAAAGATTACTATGCATCTTTGGTCATGTACGCCATGCACTATGTCAGACAGGAAGTTGCCGAAGACATTGTGCAGGATTTAATGACCCTATTGTGGGAAAAAGACACGTATTTTGATTCTATCTCCGCATTTCATTCGTTTATCTATTTATTCATCCGGAATCGTTCGATCAACCACCTAAAACACCAAAAAGCAGAATTAAATTACATTAATTACCGGCAAGGAGAATCAATATCAGACGAATCGGAAGTTTTCCAAGTCATGGAAGAAGAGATTTACCGTATTTTCTTCAACGTCATTGATCAACTGCCGGAACGCTGTAAGGAAATATTCAAATTACACTTAGCCGGGAAAAAAGAAAATGAAATTGCCTCTCAACTCGGCATTTCCCTCTCAACGGTTAAAAGCCAAAAACAGAAGGCATTTCAACGTTTAAAAGAAAGACTGAACCCGCTATTTTTCTTTTTACTATTCATGTAAAAACACCAATATCGGGAATTCCTTGTCATTTCACTAATATACCTTCACACCCTCTCTAGTATAAAAAGAGCCATTCAATTTGAAATAAATAGTTCTAATACTATAATAGCAATAGAAGAGCAGTAAAGGAAGTTGTAAGAATATAGAGAAAGAATAAAGAAGAATAGAGGAAAAGTATTTTTTTCATTTTTAGCGTCGTACTTTTTACAACCCATGTTGTTTGTTATACAAAATGAATACTCATGGATAACACGCACCGCAAAATTATAGAGCTAATCGTATTGTACATGGAAAATAAAATTTCCAAGACACAGCAAGAAGAGTTAACCGCTTGGCTGGAAAAAGACAAAAAGAATCGCTCCTTCTTTCAACAGGTTATCTCCCCCGAAAAGAGGATGCAAAAGTTTGAAACCCGAAAACACATCGATTCCGAAAGAGCATTTTCAAAATTCAAAAAGAATACCCAACCTCATAAAGTAAAATCTATTTACCGTCTAAGCCAATATGCGGCTATTTTTCTCGTTCCTGTACTCGTGGGACTTGTTTATTTACTCGTGAATCAAGAACCAGCAACCCGTGAAATTTCGCAATCACCTATCACCCATGGAAACAACAAAGCAATTTTGATTCTGTCCCAAGGGGAAACGATTGACTTATCGCCGGATCACGCACTACCCGCACTACCGGAAGGGATCGATTTAGTTTTACAAGGCGACAAACTCGTATATATTTCAGACTCCACGACAGAAAAAGAAAGACAATATCATGAACTAGTAACACCCCGTGGCGGGGAATTCAAAATCACCTTACCAGATGGAACATTCGTACATCTGAATTCGAATTCCAAATTAAGATTCCCGAAGAATTTTGCTCCCGACAAACGAGAGATATTCCTTTCGGGAGAGGCTTATTTCGAAGTAAGCAAAAACACGAACAAACCTTTTCTCGTTATCGCTGAAGACGTCCAAGTAAAAGTGTACGGAACCACATTTAATATAAACACATTACTTGAGAATCAAATACAAACTACGCTAGTCAAAGGCTCCGTCGGAATCCAGGTTCAAGATTCATCGCAAGAGTATATCTTGAAACCCAGCCAGCAAGCCATCGTGCAAAAAACTGACGGGGATATCACCATCCGGGATGTCGATACCACCCCGTACACGGCTTGGACAGAAGGTATATTCCTATTCGACAACGAACGTCTGGAAACTATTCTAGACAAGCTTGCCCTGTGGTATGACGTGGAACTATTTTATCAAAATGAATCCGTAAAGAACGTCTGCTTCACGGGTTACTTGAAACGATATGACAACATCGATGTCATCTTAAATGCCATTGAATCCACCGTTAGCGCTACATTTCATATAAAAGAAAGAACAATTATTATAAACAAAAACGAGTACACGAACAGGTAAAACAAAGGACGGAGATGTTCCACCATCATCCGTCCTTACAGAACAACGAATAAATCAGACTGGACATCTCATTTATTCTAATACTAAATAAATTAAACCACAAATTTATGAAAACTTTTGAATTTCGACCTCATGTACATGGGCGTCCTAAAAGTAAAATTATTCTAATTATGAAGATTTGCACATTCATTCTTCTGGTTTTTAACCTCGGGTTGTCAGCCTCCGGCTACTCGCAGCAGAAAAAAGTCACGCTGGACTTCAAGAACGCTACAAGCAAGGAATTTTTCGCTGAGATTCAAAAACAAACAGGTTATTGTTTCATCTTTAACACCAATCAAGGTGAACAGATCGGGGAAATCACCATTTCCGTCAGAAATAAAAGTGTTCAGGAAGTCATGGAAGAAATACTGCGTCCCACGGGATTCTCGTACACTTTCCAGAATGACATCATCGTGATTACCCCCAAAATGGCAGAACCCGAGAAAAATATCTTAACCGGACTGGTTTTTGATGAAAACAAACAACCCCTGCCGGGAGTAACCGTCCTCGTGAAGGGGTCAAGCAATGGAGTAACCACGAACACGAAAGGAGAATTTTCTATCAAATTACAGGAAAAGGACACCCTTATTTTCTCTTTTATCGGAATGGAATCCGTCACGTTACCCTATATCGGACAAAAAACGGTCACAATCACGCTCAAATCAAGCAAAAAAGAACTGGAAGAAGTGGTTGTTACAGGTTACCAAGTGATCGAAAAACGTAAACTGACTTCTGCCGTGGTGAGCGTGAAAGGTTCAGACGTGCTGGACCCGATCAACACGTCCATAGACCAGATGTTGCAGGGGAAAATCCCGGGATTACAGGCCATCAACCAGTCGGGGACACCAGGAGTAGCCCCCAAAATCAGAATTAGAGGCTCATCCTCTATCTCGGGAAGCCGGGAACCCGTGTGGGTGGTTGATGGCGTGATCCTTTCCGACCCAATACCACTTACCCCGGAAGAGATCAATAGCATGGATAATGTCAACCTGATCGGAAACGCAATTTCCTTTCTGAACCCGGAAGACATTGACCGGATCGACATCTTAAAAGATGCCTCTGCCACGGCTCTTTACGGAGTTCGTGCCGCCAACGGGGTAATCGTGATCACCACCAAAAGAGGCCAATCCGGCCCGCCAAGGGTGAACTTCTCAACGAATCTTTCCGTCGTTGCCCGCCCTAACTATTCCATCATGAAACAAATGAATTCGAAAGACCGCATCGAGGTCTCTGAAGAAATGCAGGAGAAAGCATTACATTTCAACAAATATGACCCGTCTGAAATCGGTTACGAAGGAGCGTTAAGGGACCTGTGGGAGCGTCGCATCACCTACCAGGAATTCAATCAACAAGTAAAAAAACTAAAGGAAATGAACACGGATTGGTACGATCTACTGTTCCACACCTCGTTCACGCAAAGTTATAACCTATCCGTTTCCGGGGGAAGCGATCGGGTGAATTATTACATATCAGCCGGGTACAACGATCAAAAAGGTGTGGCAAAACCGGAAAAATACACTCGCTACAACGCCTTGGCAAAAGTGGATGTCAATTTATACCCCAATCTAAAAATAGGGGCAGACGTTTCTTCCGCCCGGGTGAAAAGCAAGCGTACGCATAGTTCTGTCGATTTATACCAATACGCATACGAAACTTCCCGGGCTATTCCCGCCTACAACGAGGACGGAAGTGACTATTTTTACACCACGAAAGAAGGGTTGAAAAACACGGCAAAAGATTATTACTCGCCAGATATTAAATTCAATATATTTCACGAACTGGATCATTCCGGTTACGAGAGTACGACCAGCAACACATCCATGAATTTCCACCTGGACTGGAAACTGTTCTCCATGTTCAACTGGCACACCCAATTCAACCTGACCACTACTCACACAAATGAACAGGAATGGGTGGACGAACAATCCACGTTCGCACAATCCAAACGGTTGCTCGCATACGGTGTCAAAGAACCCGATGCAAAATTAGCCTCCAATTATTACACGGACACGGAACTTCCCATGGGCGGGATCTTGAATGAAAAAGATTACCGGGGACAGTCCTACCAGTTAACAAGTTCCCTCAGTTACTTCCAAACATTCCAAAAACATGAAATTAATGCCATTGCCGGAATAGAAATCAACTCTAGGAAAATGGACGGTAAAACGGAAACAAATTACGGGTATCTTCGGGAACGGGGACATAAATTCGCCAAGATCGTTCTGGAAAACTACAGCAAGTACAGAAATACCGTAGCCGAAAACTATCCGGCTATCACGGACACTAAAGACAACAAAGTCTCTTTTTACGGAGCCTTTACCTACACGTTCGACAATAGGTACAGTTTCAATTTCAACATCCGAGCTGACGGTTCAAATCAATTCGGGAAAGATATTTCCACCCGTTTTCTACCGATATGGTCCATCTCCGGGAGATGGAACGCCCACGAAGAACTATTCCTTCAAAACGTAAAATGGCTGGAAGTTCTGGCCGTGCGGGGCTCTTTCGGTATACAAGGAAATGTCAACGAGGAACAAGTTCCCGACATGATCCTGACCATGGGAGGTATGGACAATATCTCGGAGGAGTATTCATCCACGCTATACAAGGTTCCCAATGACCATTTAAAATGGGAAAAGACACAATCCTACAACTTGGGAATCAATCTAGTTGTCTTGAGAGGATTACTTGACGTTACTCTGGAAGGATATAAAAAGACAGGAAAGAATATGATCGTGACCAAGGAAATCACCTCCACGAACGGAGCATCCCGGGTGGCCATCAACCGAGGTTCTCTCCGGAATAAAGGTTGGGAATTATCCGTCGGACTTAAACCTTTAAATCGCAAAGACTACGGAATAAGCCTATCCTTTAATACATCCAAGGTGTACAATAAAGTTACCAACGCTGATAAGGAGCAAAATACTTCTTATACAAATTACGTCAATGGAAGCGTGATTACCAACGGCAAACCGGTAAACACGTTCTACTCCTACCAATTTGATAAATTGGATGCAAATGGTTATCCGACATTCAAAAACTACAACGAACAATATCTGGAAGACGGGGATGGTCATAAAAAAGGTGATTTCATTATCAGCTCTTACGAAGAGGCATACGCTCGGGCTTTCGTCGCTATGGGAAGCCGGGAACCGGACTTAAGCGGTGGTCTTTCTGCCGACTTCCGGTATAAACGTTTCTCTCTAAGCTCCACATTCGCCTTTAACCTAGGCCATAAGGTTCGACTAAATAATCTCTACGTGGCAAATCAAACACTTCCCTATCCTCAGCAAAATATGAGTACAGAATACGTGAACAGATGGCGTAAACCCGGAGATGAAAATCGAACGAACATACCCCGTTTAAGTGATGACGCCTTGAGAATAGGAGAATGGAATGATGCCTACTCAAAAGTATATCCGCAGGATCTGAAATATCCAATCGCAGCATCTTTATGGGAAATGTATAATTATTCAGATTTACGAACAGTATCCAGTAGTTTCTTACGTTGTACGAACCTCTCCTTGAATTACAGATTCCCGGAAGAATGGTGCAAAAGGCTCTTCCTAAATTCATTGAATCTCGGATTCTCTGTTTCCAACCTTTTTGTTATCAAAGATAAAGCCCTCAAAGGACGGGACCCGGAACAAATCAGCCTTGGGGCACGTTCCATTCCACCACAACAAACTTATTCCATGCGGTTATCACTTAATTTTTAATCCCTGAAGTCATGAAAAATATATATTTTATACTCGCAATTCTGGTTCTGTTGACACAAGGATGTAATGATTTCCTTGAACCTAAATCACAGGACAAAGTCGTTCCCAAAACGGTCTCCCAACTACGGGAACTCTTACTCGGAGAGATTATCCAAAACAAAAAAGACTACACCGAATATTTGTCCGTCATGACAGATGATTTCGCAGATCAAGACGGGAACCAGTATGAATATCGCAACCAACTATGGGGATACTACACGTGGCAACGGGAACCCGAAGAGGGAAGGGATCTGGCTACCAGAAATGACGAGGCATGGAGCGAACTATATCATGCCATTTTCACCTGCAATATTATCATCGATAAAACCCCTTCCATGCACGGTACGGATGAAGAAAAGAATCAACTACTGGCAGAGACTTATTTCCTGCGGGCCCAAGCTTATTTCGAGTTGATAAACTTGTACGGAGAACCCTACGAAAGTGCGGAGCAAGCCGAGAAAGCCCTCGGGGTCCCGATCAACGAGGAAATCACGATCATGGATAACATCTATTCCAGAGAAACTCTAGCGAAAGTGTATGCGAAAATAGAATCCGATTTGCACGAGTCAATCACACGTTTTAAAAATACGGAGTGGACCAAGAATGTTGTCCACCCAAGTCTGGACGTAGCTTACTTGTTTGCCTCCCGGCTGCATCTTTACAAAAAAGAGTACCAATCAGCCAAGAATTATGCCGACAGCGTTATTAATAACGAAAGATACCAGCTCTACGACCTACATACGGCCGGCCTGACTTCCTACTCCTATTTTATCAACAAAAATAACCCGGAGATCATGTTCTGTTACGGCATGGCCAGTTTTGATTTTATCTATAATTACTCTTCCACGTATGCAACATACCTTGTCTCCGATAAGATCATTTCACTTTTTAGTAATGATGACTTACGCAAAACCACATTTTGGGACAAGAACAAGAAACCACACAAATTCAGTAGCACGAATTCCCAGTCCTACGGGAATACCTACCGCCTGTCAGAAGCCTACCTGAACCGGGCCGAGGCCTTAGTTTTCTTGGGCAAGTGGGAATCAGCCATCACGGATATTAACACAATCAGGGAAAAGCGTATCAAGAACGATTACGAAATCACGGCCACCAACCGGGAGGATGCCCTGAACAAGGTTTGGGAAGAACGCAGGAGAGAACTTTGTTTCGAGAAACATCGCTGGTTCGACCTGAGAAGACAAGGAATGCCGGAACTACGACACATTTTCACGAACGGGGGAAGTCGGAAAGAGTACATTCTACCCACGGGAAGTAAATCCTATACACTACCCATCCCCAAAAAGATCAGAGAACAAAACAAGATTATCGTGAACATTGAACGCCCCGAACAGCAATAAACCTATAAAAAACAAAACCATGAAAAATATCTATATCATAACCCTATTTTTCATCCTTTTAGGATGTCATAATGAAGACAATCCAAAGGTAGAATTACAAGCCGGAAAGTACACGTTAACCGATGATCCCAACGATTACGTGCAGCATTACATTTACGACTTTTACCAGAAATATGGTGTAGTCATCCTGACCAACCCGGATTCCAGTGACTACGTTTATAACTTCAATAATCAAAACCCGATCTCATTAAAAGCCCCGGAACAGGAAAAAGAAGTCCTTAAAACTGGACTGCAATTTATTGAGGAGCAATTCTTGAATATTTATGACGACAATTTCAAAAAGAAATATTTCCCGTTCACAATTCAACTGGCCAATCGAATTGAGTTATGGATACTGGGTGATTACGATTTAGTCAACGCCTATTCAAGCTCCGGCTTTATCGCTATCGCAAACATCAATGACGATCTGACAACTCTCGAGGAAACCACCCGCAACAATTACCGGGGAGATATTAATCAAAGTCTTTGGACCGAATATTTACTGAAACGTGAGGCATGGTTCGTACCGGGAGCTTTCTACGAGGTAAGCAAGGAGTATTACGGGGACTACAGCCTGTTTGAATCGTACACGGTAGAAGAGGGAATTATCGAAGCCAGAGAATGTGGATTCATCACGTTCGATCCTTATATGTCCGAAACCGAAGACCCGGAAGATTGTCTCTTATTTATCCCAAGTCAAGAGATGGACGTACAACAATACTTCCAATTTTTATTCTCTTCGACAAAAGAAGAATTAGACGAACTCATGGAAGAATATCCCTTGGTAGAACAAAAATATTTACTGTTACAAGATGCTATCCAAAAACAACTGGATATAGACATCTTTTCTTTTTGTCTGCCTTCATAAAACAACTACTCTTTCTCCCTCCCCCCGACACAGGGGGAGGGAGAGAAAGAGTGTTGATTATCAACTGATTTACGAGTGTAGCAAAAGTCATTCATATGAACTCCCTGACGGAGGAGTTTTTTGAATAGAATCTAAAAGCTGCCAACGTCGAAGTCAACGAAAGAGGAGCCATCATCGTGGACGAACATTTGAAGACAACGACACCCCACATCCATACCATAGGAGACGTAAAAGGATTTCATCTTCACGCACCCCTCCATGAGCGAATCATTCAACAACCTTTTCAAATTTAAACTATGAATTAATCCGCTTGTTGCCACGAAGATTTAGACAAGGTAAACCAGAAGGTTGATCCTTGCCCCACTTCTGACATCACCCCGATCTGTCCCCCTAACCGGGTCACGATACTCTCACAGATGGAAAGTCCCAATCCTGTACCCTGTTGGAAAGAGTTCAATTTCACAAATCGCCCGAACACCTCTTTTAACTTGTCCGCAGGAATACCACATCCCGTGTCCGAGACATAAAAATACAACGACTCATCCTCCCGCAACCTGTATCCGACACGAATGCTCCCCTTGGCTGTAAATTTTATGGCATTCGTGATCAGATTATTCATTACTTGCATCAAACGGTTTACATCGGAACAAATCACACATTCAGGTAAACACTCCACGAACTCCACAACAACCGAATCATCTTTTAATCGCAAGCGAGCCGCCCGAATAACCTCCATCAACAATACATTTAGGTTTACCTTGGAATAAACGAACTCAAAAACACCAGCCTCGATTTTTGACAAATCCAAAATATCACCAATCAATTGCAACAACAACGTGTTATTATTCTCTATAATCTTGATATACTCCTGTCGCTCGTTCTCATCCTCTGTGTAAGCCAACACGTTAGAAAAACCGACAATCGCGTTCAACGGGGTCCGAATCTCGTGACTCATATTAGCAAGGAAAGCCGACTTCAAATGATTCGAAATTTCAGCCGCCTCTTTCGCTTTCAACAATTCCTCCTCCATCTTCTTGCGTTCATCAATCAATAAAGAGCCTCCGACCAGCAACGTGGGATGCCCTTCTCCATCTCTATCACCCACAGTCACGAAACTCTCAAACCAGACATACTCGTTCGATCCTTCCCAAAACATAGATCGGTGCTCTTTTCGAACAATAGTAGCCCGGTCATAATATAAATCATAATACGCCTCACGCATCCCGGCCCGATCATCCGGATGAACAAGCATATCCCCATCCCTTTCCGTCATCATCCTAGAATTCTTCGTCTTGCAAAGCTTGTGAGTCACGTATGTAATGTCGTAATTAATCGTCTTGCTCAACAGATCCCATGTCCATGGGATTAGTCGTGTCGCACCCAGTACCAGTTCATACCTTCGATTCAACGCCTCCAACGAAGTTTGATGTTCCTTCATTTTCAACGAAACCAGATACTCTTCTGTCCGATCGATAAAGAACACATCCATAAAATTCTTCTCGGAACTCGGGAAAGATAATTTATCGTAATAACGAATTTTATTATTTTCTTCCGGAAAAACAAAAGAGGTGATACGCCCGGATTCTTTATCCATCATATAGTCCAAGAGTTGGTTATCCACATCAGCCTCACTCAAGCGTTTCCCCACAACCCGATCCCGGGTACAATGGAAAACTTCCTCGAAAAGATTATTAACATCACGAAATATGAAATCAACAACATTCCCCTCTTCATCAAAGATCAATTGCTTACGAATATAAATCACAGGCATATTATCAACCAGTTTTCTATATTGTGAAAGTAACTGAAATTCCCGTTGACGTTGCTGCCGTCTCTGGCACATAACATGAAAACGCATTAAACCAATCGCACCCAGCAAAATAATAAACGCCAAGCCGATAATAATATACTCCTTGTAGAGTTGATAAAAATTAGGCGGGACCTGATAAAACACTACATCTCCCGTGATACTGTTAGGATCTACACCATGATGTTGTAAATGATGATAATTCAAATAAACTTTCGGCTCTCCCCCGATCCTTCCTTCTACATTCCGGGCTGGCACTCCGTCTAAAATTTGTCGTATCGTTTGAACCGCAACCTTTCCGAAAGTTGATGCAGAAATAAAATATCCACCAGCAAAAGCTCCGGTCTCCATATCCATCTCCGTTAACGTGAACACGGGAGCATCGACAAAACCATATATAATTTTTTGAAGATTATCAGACAGATAGTGGCTCTCGGATTGCTTTTTCCCCACGAACCAAGAGTTGTAAATAATTCCTACTTCCCTACTATATCCCATCAAAGTATCCAACAACTTCTCCGTAGATATGTCAATTGACGTCAACAAATCTAACTTCAATTCGGGAAAATCCTTCTCTAACACGCCACACACTTCCTCCCGAACCATGGCACTAATATAACGATCATCTGAAATAAGAGCTATTTTCTTGACTTCCGGTTGCAACCTCCGGATCAAATCTATTGTATTTTTGACATAGAATGGCTGTTTTATCACGGTCAAGTTATATCCCGCAGTAGCCACTTCTGTTAACACGAATTTCCCTTCTCCCAGAAAATCCTTATTGACAAAATTTTCTAAATTTCTCGGCATAGAATCCCGTGAATAACAGATTACAGTAGGTATATCCTTCCATTCCTTGTCAAATAACGGCTGACACACGAGCCACGCCGGATCCCCAATAAAAACAACCACTTTAGGTGGCTTTAAATATCGAGACAACAAATATTCCCTCTTTTCTTCCACCTCTTCGATCCTCGTCATCATTGGAATAGACAACTCTTCTGCCTCAACATGAAATCCCGGCGACGAGAATTCATCCAGAATATTTTGGTATAAATTATTCGCCCAAGCCTCATTGAAATTAATCGAGCTAAGCACCAGTATATACTCCCTCCCCCGTGTATTTTCAGCAAACCCTAGAACATACACGCCCAAGAAGAAAAATAGTGCCGTGATCCTCCTCATCATAACTTCAATTCATACATCAGCACCAAAATTACAAAAATAATAATATGTTTACCCCTCTTTTTAGTTTGTTTTTTTTAATATTTTTTGATAAATATTTAAACGATGTCACAAAATCAATACAATATCTTTAATTTTCCCTCATCAAAAAACGAAGGAAAATTGAAGATATTATACAAAATAAATATTTAACGCCCTCTTCTCACCCATTTCACGGCATCTGCCACAATCATCTGCTTATTCTGCATCATTCGCATACCTCCCTCCGACTTCTCGTCAACCTCTTCCGAACCACCTCCCCGGTCATCCAATACCACCTTTGCCTCTCCTTTCTCCAAATAATACTTCCCTAAAGAGACCCATCCCATCGATTCCTCTGCCGGTTCAACTCGGATTTCATGCCCCCCTAATGAATCATACACGGTATAATATATACATGTACCTTTCTTTCTCGCCTGGAAAAGCATTCCCATTTTAAAGAAATCTCCATTATAAAAATATACCTCGTATTCCCCTGCTTCTGGAATCTGAGTTGTCCATTCAGCTTTATATTTCCCTTCCCCGACACTCTTACAATAAGCATCATGAACCACGGTTCCATAAAAGCGATTATCGACCATTTCCACCCAACGCTCATAATTTCGTCTTGCTTTATCCCAGGATTTCGGTCCTCCCCGTAATAACGTGAACAACTTCTCCCCTTGAGGCTCGACCAGCCTAAAACCTTCATCCCGATTATTCACGATAATTTCTCCGGGCCGAAGTAAAAAGACCGTTGAATCTGCAGGAAAGACTCCCGTCAAGGTATCTCCTTCAAAAGGACGTATTTCATCTGTTAATACCCATCTTCCCGAAGGAATGTTCTGCACCAGCGGGGAAGTGATCATAAGGCCTCGATAATCCATTTTCACCCGGATCTCCTTACACTCGTGTCCTTGAATTAAAAAACTACGGACTTTTTCCCCTTTTATTCTTGCCGCAGAAACCACAAGCACCCCCTCCACATCACCGGGATTATACACTTTAAAACGACCATATGCAGATTTACTTTGCCTTCCCTCCCCACCTTCTTCTTCCGGCAATTCAGTCAACACAACATCTTCCAGTAGCAACACAGGCAAATGATCCCTGGTGTACCACGTCCTTAACCGCTCCTTCAAGTCCATCCCGAACTCCTTCATGAATTCCTCACAAAATAGATCTATATCAACTGTTTCAAACAAATGTTCCTGTAAAAAACGATTATAAAAACCATATAATTTCTCCTCAGACAATTCATGTTTCAAATATTCTTTCAACTCTATCGTCTTCCATTCAATAATTTCTCCTAGCAATTCAGGAGACACCCCCTCGTCCGTAAACGCCTGCATCAAACTATGATCTTTCAAATAGGCAGCGACATCCCGAACTCTCTCCGGGGCCTGCATCGCAGCCGGTAATTTATCCACGGGCATCCCGAACATCTTGATTACCTCCTGTATCGCGGGGAACTCCTCAGAACTCATGAAAAAAGTATTCCCAACAAACATCGGAGCTATTTTATATTTCCCTGATTTAAAAATCATCGCAATATCCCCCTTAAAATTATTCATAGCCACAAAATCCCACTCCTCAACAGGTGGTGGTGTGCTCTCGAAATAAAAAGCACTGGCCATCCGTTCCTGCATAAACACGATTCCCGCTTGCAGGTATTCTTCATTCTGAGCCCATCCCCGGTAACGTCTCGAATAAGAAACCGGAGTCTCCATAACGATAAACCATTTATACGGATACCGTCCCGACGGGCTGTATGCCTCCGGGTCTTCCCCCTCGATCTCTCCTCGTTTCCTCCAAACCGCATTTGCCTTTTGCTTATAATCTTCATCCATCTGGCAAACAGTTGACTCCGTCATGTATTTAATATCCCTTATCATGAATTTAAATGCCTTTTCAGGGGCCTCAAATGCCTGAAGTAAAAAATCACTACTTTTATAAAAGAAAATATCATATTGTGTCCCATCTACCTCTATCGAACGATTATCAAACTCCGCGATACTTAAACTGATTCCTTGTAAAGCATGATCATGCCGAAAGAAAGTCTTCCCCTCTAAACGCTCCGGTTCCCCTTGTGAAACCGCCATACGCCCGGCAGCATTTTCTACAGTCAAAGAATAACGTGTAAAATCCACTTGTCGATCAAACAACGAAGACAAATGGATCGGTGCCACACTTTGAGGATACCACAAACACTCCGGTTGCAACAACGTCACCTCTTCACCCACGAAAGCCTGCCGATTCCCGAAACGGAAAATACCAACACTATTCGCTTCCGTGTCATAAAACTCCTTATCTGGCAAATCCAGGTAACATACTCCCTCATTTATACCCCCTTCATATTCCATCTCAATCACTAACGTATCTCCCGGCTGTATTATCCGATTGATCTCGACCACTTGTTCGTCACGAGAATATCGGGTTTCCTGCCCTTCACAAGTCAATCGTGAAATCGTCAATGATGGATTCAGATACAAAATAATCGAAGGTATTTCCTTGCCCGTTTTATTACAAATTTCCATTCGACTGGAAGCCTCCATTCCTTTTACCTTCTCTTTAAAATGAATATCATGTTCCAGTATATGCACCTTTACCTTATCCTCACTTCGCACATACGCCTGCCTAAACGCCTCCCGCTGTTTTCCACCTTTGACAAAATACCCTTCATAACTCACCCCGGCAAAAACAGCAATTACCAGTAACCCGGTTCCTGCCAATCGCAAAATATTTTTCCTTTCCGATTCTCCTGTCAAACGTTCCACGTAAAAAATAGAAAAGCACAATAACGCCCCACCCAAACCCAAGAACACCAATCGTTGTAATAGAAACAACCCTAAATTTGTACTCCCGACTTCAACAGAAAATATAGCGGGAATCGTCCTCGCCAATGGATCCAGCAACCCATGTAATCCTCCCGTACTCCCAACCATACCGGCAATAAGCATCAACAATAACAAAATCGCCAATCCCTGCGATTTAATCCAATGTACCACAAACATGGATATTCCCAAAAAGAAAACTAAACCCGGTAATGTCAAGGTAAAAAAATAGAATACATACATGCTTACCTCAACACTCCCCTTTGGAGTAAACAAGTGAACCATCAAAGTCACCAGCATGGAAATAATATTTAAGACAACCACCATTCCAGCAAGGCCTAGAACTCGCCCCCACTGTAACTCCCCATTTGTGCAAGGCCGGGTCCATAACGGCTCCATGGTTGTCACTCGTGCTCGTTTCTCCATCTCAGCCACGAAAAACACGATCAAAAGTGCTTGTAAACTATTAAAAAGATAGGCATTCATATAAGGGATGCAGGACGGCAACGCTCTCAAATACCACAAATTCCGTCCGGAAGTCAATCCATATTCCATTGCACTGTCAACACTACCAATTAAAAACTGGAAACTCGAAATTCCCACCACTCCCAAGACTGCAAAAATCAGAAACACCCAACTCCGTCGTAGTAGTCTGGCCTCGTAACGAGCAACCATTATTATTCTCTTAATACTCATGATTAAATATTTTAATTTAAACCATTTATTTAAAGAAAAGAAGCAAGATCATTTTATTAATTTTAAGACTATTTTCCCAGAAAGAGTCTTTCAAAGCCTCATCCGCCTCCATACACCAAGGCAAAACAAAAAAGAAATCCTCTGGATAATATGAACGATTACTCATCTGCCTGAATTGTTCATGAATATTTACATCATTACTTAAATCAATGAAAGCCTGTTTAGCATCCAACAACTCAGGCAAAGGCCCGAAAATATCCGATACATATTCTACTTGCAGATTACATACACTATACATGAGCGTTGGAGGAAGATCCTCAAACTGTATATTCTTTGAAACACGCTGACAAGTTTCACAGAAAAAGGCTTCTTTCTCTATTAATCTATTTTTCCCTGGTTCTTTTCTTGACGGAGCATTAGTGAATGGCCATTTCTCCAACGGCACATCTTTCCAAACAGATTCCAATACACAACTTTTAATAAAACATTCCCCTTTATCATCATAGCTAAATTCCACTACAGCACGTGAATCCAACGGAACCTCTTTCAAATACATCTCTTTCCATCCCCGCTGGCCACAACAATAATACTCTACTTGATTAATGTCAATCTTTTTTAATTCACATGTTTTACGATCAAGAACCAAAATCCCTGCACAATAGAACGGTATTTTATGTGGGTAACATGAATCTCTTGTTTCAAATTGAAATGTCAAAGTTTCACCATTAACACTCAATTGCTGGAACTCATAATTAACCAAATCACCGAATAATGGCCCCCACCATTCTAAAGCACGCATAAATCCGAAAATTTTACGATTCCCTGACACGTAATAATATTCATCATATTTCTCGAATAATGGACACAAAGAATCGATGCCATTTTCTGCAAAAGGGATACTACGGGCAGAATAACGAGGAACGAAAGAATACATTCCTGTATAAATATTGCCATCCTTACGACAATTACCAACTTTCACAAAACACCCATATTCCCTCTGATACTCAACAGCTTTTCCCCGGCATTCTGTAATTTTTTCATATTGTCCATTTCCATAAAATTGTAATATGTCTGCAGACGCCCGTTTTTTCTTAATATTCTCTGACGTCCTTTTCAATATCTTTTCAAAAGATGTCTTACTCATCCCAGGCAAAAGTCCGGTTTCATTCCCTCCTGCTTGTACACAATTTACAATACAAAGAAACAATCCAACGAGTATAATCCAGTAATAATTATTTATCTTCATATCTATTCTATTTCATTTTACCTCCTCCTCATCCCCTAACGGATTCCGCCATCCGGTAAAAAAACAAAGCAACATCATTTCCCTAATTTTATTAAAATTTGCTACAACACCTTCTCCTCTAGTCAATATACTACTCCAACGCCAAGGAGAGGCAAGCAAATAATCCACCGGATAATAGGCACGATTGCTCAATCGTTTAAATTGCTTCTCAATATCCATATATTGATTTAAATCTTGAAATGCCTGTTTAGAATCCAACAATTCCGGTAAGCGAGAAAATATGTGGGCATTGTACTCTCCTTGTGGATTATAAGATCCTATTCCCATAGCAAAAATAAATGCTGAATTCCGTCCTTCTGCCGGAACCTCATAATAAGAATTACAGGCAAATGCCTCTTTTTCTATCAATTTATTCTTCAGCGGCTCAATTCTAGAGGGTAATGTTCCGTAACGTCCTTTTTCTGTTTTACTACTTTTCCAAGTTGTTTCCATCGTACAGCTCTCTACACAATACTCCCCTTCTGCCCAATATTTAAACTTCAACTCAGCCTGTGAAGAGAAAAATATCTCTTTCATAATTTTCCTAGCCCAACGGGGCTGATTACACAGAGCGTACTCCACATAATCAAAATCGATAACTTTCAACTTTCGTGTTCTTCGATCAATTGTAAGCATCCCTTGACAAGATAAAAACGTTTTATTTGGATAACGGGACTTCTTTGTCTTAAATTGAAATGTATAATCACCACTTTCCGTTTCTATCTGTTTAAAATCATAGTCCTTCATTCCCCCGAATAGAGGCCCATATAGTTCCACCACTCGTATAAACTCAAACACCCTTCGTTTCCCGGATTCAAAAAAAAGTTTTTCTTCCGTTTGGTATAAAGGGACTAACGTATCGGTCCCATCCACTGTGAGAGGATAGCTACGAGCCGCATACTTGGGGACAAAACCATATTCACCTCCACGATCAAAGGTTCCTCTTTTTTTCGTATTCCCGGTTGTGGCAAAACAACCATATTCCCGCCGATACTCAACAATTCTTTCGTTACACTCGGTTATTTTTTCATACTGCCCATTCCCAAAATAACGATATCCTTTTACTTTTTCTTTCTTTTTCTTAATTTCCTTTGAAATTCCTTTCAGTAAATCCCAAGGACGAATCCCCTCTGCTGCCACCTCCTCCAATAAAATACTTCTTTCTTGAAGAGCAATAACTTGTCCGTCATGCAGGGAATCCACCGCCATGCGTTTTGCATAAAAGCCCAAACAAGAAAATTCCAATGTATCTTTTGCCGAAAACCCTTTCAGTAAAACCTTACATTGTCCCTCTTCATCCGTTGTTGTCACCAACAATCGGTTACGGGTATCCACGACATATACTCCATATAACGGCGCAGAAAAGCCATCCGTCACGGTCAAACACACTGTTTTTGCCCGTACTTGAGCATCAGCCTCCCGCCAACAAAATAAGGAAGACAATAATACAGTAATCGAGTAAATTATTATTCTACTCATCATACTTTTTAAAGAACTCTTTTTCATAAGTTTGTTATTAGTATATCTATAGTCTTCTTATATAACCACTCCTTTTATATGTAAAGGAATGATTTTATTACTTTTAGATATTGTCAAAAATAATGCTTTCATAAATACCCCTTTAGAGGATGGTTTGTATATCACTTTTACAGTTCCAATTTTTTGAGGTAATACTGGTTTTGTATCCCAAATGATTTCCATACAATCACAGGATTGCTTTATGCTTTCAATTATTACTGGAAAAGAATTATTGTTCTTAAACAGGAAGGAACATTCCACACTATCTTCACTCGATATACGACCGAAATCATGTATAGTCTTTTCAAAAGAAATTGAAGTAACAAGATCTAGTTCTTCAGCTGGGTTACCAATTTTCTCTTTTATTGAATTATACAATAAATTATCAAAACGATCATTCATCTTTAAAGCTTGATCTGTACATTCTATAAAACGAACTGTATCCCCTAATTCTTTATAAATTTGGGATCCTATATACAAATTGTAAAAATAAGGTTGGATCTTTATTGATGCTTCAATTTCATCTTTTGCTTTTCCCAAGTCCTCACTTTTTAAAGCAAGAAAAGCATTCACCGTTTTTTTTATTAAATCAACATAACATGTATCATTTAAAACGAATCTATTACGAGTGTTTGTAACAAAACCACGATGAGCCTCAATTTTATCCAACATTAATGTTAATTCCTTTGCAGTTCTATTCCCTATCACCAATGCCTCTAATATACCTCTTTTAGAAAAAACAACAATCATTGGAAAACTATACTCATATAGCAACTGTGCGACAAATTTATCTTCTTCTAAATCAATACATTGCTCTACACACATATATTTATCAGACAATCTTTGCAATAATTTTCGATCACGAAAAGCACCCTCTTGTAATAAATCACACGAAACACAATCCTTCATCCGAATTAAAAAAAGTACATGATCTTTATCAATCAATGAGGTATCACCAAGAATATCCTCAAAACTTTTATTTTCAAATGCAATATTGGAATGATGACGTACACATCCAGAACATAATAATATGAATAATATATATATAGCTTCTTTCATTCTCTCAAATAATATTATTTCAATAAGTTATCATATTGGCAACGTACTTTTTTATCAATAAAGGGATTCCCTGAAACTAAAACTTGGTTGTCTTTATCTATTAAAAATACTTCTATTCTAGATTCTTTAAATAATTGATTAGCTTGCATCAAGGAATAAGTTGTATCAACAAAAAGTTCTCCGCTTACAACTTGATTAAATTTCATTAGATTACTTTCAAATATCACGGGATCACCTGTCATGACGAGATAATACAATGGACATTTGTACTCATCCTTCTTTTTAAGAAAATTCATATTTAATTCCACAAAATCTCCTATGCACAAAGAACACCCTCCATCAATTATACATACGATCCTATAAGCCACAGAATCATTTTTTATTTGATTCTGGAACTCTCCAAGTTCTATATGTTGTAATTCTCTATTTGATTTATTACCACAGCCACAAAAAAGTATTACACTACAAAAAAACAAAAACTTTTTAATCATTTCAAAGTTCATAATATACAAATTTAGGATCAAGTTGACGATTTTCTTTCACAGTACAATAAAAATACTTTCCTTCACTATCCATTGAAAAAGCATACACATAACTATCTAAAATATACCGACATAACAACTCTCCCTCCCAACTCAATTTATATATTTCACTTTTATCTAAAACTCTATCTGGCAGTTCTCTTTTCCCTTTATAATTTTGATTTCCCAATAACAAATAAACACAACTGTCTGTTGTAACAGCCGCACTATATCCTGAATACACTCCATTTCTCACCACTAATGGTAAACTACCCCTCCCTGCTTCGCCCACAACATATTCAACATCATAATGATAAGGGCCACTATATGATTTCAATAAACTTAAATCATCTCTCTTATAAATATCAAACCGATCTTCTCCATCTAATACGCACCATAAACGATTCTTAGTCGAATCACTAAACATTATCACCTTATTTATATTTGACAAGTAATATTTGTATTCCCAAGACTTTGAATAAGTACTATTTGTAATATCAAACTCATTTTTCTTTACAAAAAGAAAACGGTCTACGTCATTATCCAAATCTTTAACAATAGAATAGTATTTATTTTGTGCTAAATATCTTGTTTCATCATATTTACAAAAACTCGGAACATTCGTATAACCAGAGAAGTATATCTTTTTAAAAGAATAACTATCTTCATATTTTAATAAAGAATCTATATTGATTTCAACAATGGAATTAGTTATTACATTATAAAGATAAAAAATCGAAGAAACATTCGTTTCATCTAAAACGACTCTAGCATGAGAAAACTGATTCGCATTCAGCCCTTTTTGTGCAAAATCCATAATCTTTTGTTTACTATTTAGGTTATACATTTCAACAAAATAACCACCATTCCCCCTTGTAGTCACCAAGACTAAAGAATCATGTAAAACATGATAAGACAAAGAATTAGCAACTTGAATACTAATAGATTTCGATGTACAATATTTTGTTCTCGGAAAATCTTCCAATTCGAAATAAGATAATTCGATATTCTCACTATTCTTACATGAAACTAAAAAAACTAATAATAAAAAATATAATATTCGTCTCATAAACAACGCATTTTATATAGGGAGCAAATTAATACTCCCTACAAATTAAAACTTTAATTAGGGATAACAATTGTTGCATTAGGACATGATAATTCATGTCCCCAAGAATCTGTTCTACAATTATCCTTTTCTCCTTTAGGGTCACAAGCAAATTTAATTTCCCCCGTCTTAATTTTCTTTATAACACATACTAAACCTTTTCCATCGTTTTCAGCCTCTGGAACACAGGCATCCACTACAGGGTCATAAGCTAAATTACCAGGACAATTAATTATAATATAATCATCATCACTTGAAACAAAGCTGCTAAAAAATAAAGTTACACCTAATAAAAGAATCATTGTACGCATTTTTTTAAAATTTCATTTTTCATAACTCAAAAATTTAAATAAAACATATACTAAAGAGCCACACATCAGCCCTTCATTTTTTATTCAACATCAACTGCAACAACTCTCCCAACACCGGATTAGAAGGTCTCAACGATTCAAAATCAATTACTTTTCCTTCCTTATCCAACAATAGGAATCGTGGTATTCCCCTCAATGCTATTTGTTTCGGGAATGGATCTTTATACCCTTTGTTACATATCAACTGTATTCCATTCATTCCCTTTTCCTTCAAGAAATCCAACCACTCTTTTTTATTTAAATCCATTGAAATAGAAACCCACGTGATCGGTTTCCCGGCAAAACGGTGTTCCATATCTTTGATATAAGGAACCTCTCCGACACAAGGATTACATCCCGTAGACCAAATGTCTATAAACACATATTTCCCTTCAAAATCAGATAAAGCAACCCGTTTCCCATTCTCGTTTTTAAAAGAAAATCCGCTCAAATCCGTACCGGGTAAAACAGTCTTAAACTCTTGCAAGGACTTTTGTGCTTGTTCCGGCATCCGAGACAACAAGGCTACATTATCAGGATTTTTTACCATCGAACGTGCATTCTTGATCCGATCTTCAATTCCAAATAAATGACCTCGTAAAATCTCCATCCGTAATTGATCCATAATATAAGTTTCCCGCAACTTCTCACTCTTAAGCCCGGCAGCCATATCAGTAATATAACTACCTCGTCCTTGAATCTTTATCATGCCCGCAGCCAAACGTGCGTACAATAACTCCTGCACACCATCTGTCCAAGACGGATAATTCACTAACTCCGGCAATAATTCTAGTTTTAACACGGCATTCGAATACCCGTTTTTCACAATCGGACGAGGAAAACCTTTACCGATCACCTTTGACATAGCCACCCGGCCATACATCTTATCCAATAACACTCCTTGGAAATAACCTGTCAACATACGTTTCATTTCCAGTCGTAATACACTGGCATCAATCTCGTTCTTGATACTCGCATAAATATCATAAGATAACTTACCTCGTTTTTGATCAAAAATATCATCTCCATACCCCGGCCAACGATCTGCATATTTTGCATTAAGTTCTGTCAACAAATTATTCAACTCATATTCTCCTCCGGTATAAACAGGTTTAATTCCCTCAAGCTCCATCCGATCCCCCGGCTTGGCCCAAACATTCCCCAAAAAAACTTTATAACAAGAGAAATTTATAAATTCGGGTTTCTCCAAAAGAAAGCTCAATTCAAAGCGCCCATCTCTTACTTCTGCCTGCCCTAATGTGTGAGTCATCATTCCGACCTTATGACTGACAGAAACTTGCGTTCCATCCGCAACTCCTTCCATCTTACCAGAGATTGTTGTTTTCTTCTGATCATACTGTTCCAGTAACTCTTCCAACTGCATTTTTAATACTGGATCCGACGGACGCCGAGCTTTAGTCATCACGATATTTCCATCGGGATCGATCAAAATGAAACGAGGAATACTTTTCACTTTATACTTCTCGAAGAATGCGTGATTGAATGCATCCGGGGCAATCCCACAAATTCCCTTCATCCCGAACTCTTTAACCATATCTTTCCATTTCTGAGTATCGGCAGGTTTATCTGCGGACAAAGAAACAAACACGATTCCTCTTCCTTCAAACTCTTCTTCCAAACGCATCAAGTGTGGAATCTGATATTTACAAGGTCCACACCAAGTAGCCCACACATCAATGAGAACATATTTCCCCTTAAACATATACAATCCCCACTCTCTATCATTCACATCTTTAAACGAAATATTTACCGCTTTCTTCCCTTCCTGATTTACGTCTGATGCCATCAAATCCTGATACTGCTTTTTGTATCCTGTCAATTGCTCTTTTCCCGCTTGAGTTATCACCATATTTTCCACCGATGAGATGACTTTATCCAATTGATACAACCATTGATTACGAATGATATTATCTAATTCCTGCAGGATATAGTATTCACGAACCTCGGCATTCATAATCCGTTCCGCTCTTCGTTGTAAAAAATTGTAGTTATCATACGTAATTAACCCACAGGCATCCGCCATGTCATAGTAAATCCTCAAAACATCATCAATTCCCGGATATTTCAAATATGCAACATGATTGAACTTCATTTCTTGAAGAAAAACAAATGCCTCTGTAGGAATTTCTAACTTATCACTTGCCAACTGGTAATTTTGCAATTGCATTTCCAACCAACTATAATAAATTCGTCTTTCTTGCTCTTCCACGAATAGATCATCTTTCAAATTCGCCTTTGCTAAATCCCCCAATGATTCCAATCCTATATTATCAATCCATTCGATATACTCCTTCGTGTAAAACATCTTCGGATCCGGAATTCTCTTATCCCGATCCGGCAATTGATAGAACATCATTTCAACCCGATACATCAAAGCGTTCGGCTTCCCGAAAAACATCTTTTGTGTCCACTGATACAAATAACGATTTATCGCTTTTGAATCTCCAGAGAACTGCCAGTCTTTTTTCCGGACATCCACCGTGACCATTTCATCCGGCAACACCCTTATCCAAGAAGTCCGATCCCCCGAAATCAAATAAAACAAATCACCACACTCCTTTTCCGGTAGTAAAATCACCGTTTCTTTCATTCCTTTCTCCGGGGCAAAACAAGCTCGCCCTCTTCCCCGGATACTGTTATAAACACAAACATTTTGATCCGCACCTTTAACAACCACTTTTCCCGGTCCTGCCCATAATTCAGAAAAACATAATAGGCTACACACGATAAATAATAAACGATACTTCATAATCTATTCCATTTTAATGAATATACAATTCGGGGGATTTGTTCTCCCTTCACAAATCCCCCGAATTTTATTTATTTTTTCAACTCTTTTTCTAACATTTCTTTCAGCTCCGGTGACGAAGGTCGAGGAGCATCGACCGACACGACTCGCCCTTGTTTATCAAATACCATAAACCGGGGAATTCCCTTTATCTTATAATCCTGGGCAATCTTACTCCATCCGGATGCATGTACCTGAACTCCTCCCAACTCTTCCTTTTTAATGAAATCCAACCATTTCTGTTTATCTTTCGCTTCATCCACGGAAACACCCAAGAATACCACGTCCGTCCCGTGCATTTCCTGTTCCAGCTTCTTCAAATGAGGGATTTCTCCCCGACAAGGACCACACCAAGTAGCCCACACGTCAACCAACACGACTTTCCCCTTGAAATCGGATAACGACACCTCTTTCCCGTTTACATCAGGGTAAGTAAAATCGGCAGCAATCGAACCGGGAGCCGTGTCATACAACGCTGTCCCGATAGCCTCAGCCCGAGCCTTTAGAGAAGGCGTTACCAAGTATTTTCCATAACGATCCATCAAACTTAGATATTGGTCATAAGACTTCAAACCGGCAAATACATTCCGTAACAAATACTCCCCTTTCAAACGATCTGTCTTCAAATACCCTAAACAAGTGCTTTGATAATCTACCGGATCATACTTTTTACCAGACGTCATATATCCAAAACTTGCATAGATACCGATCATTCGTGCTCCTTGAGGAAACAACAACACGTCATCCGTCGTGAACTTATCATCAGATATGATCGTGTTGTAAAATTCCGGCCAATCCTGACGTTCCGGATGAGCTGTTCTGGGAGTCTGCAAAAAGACTGCTGCATAATAGTCCACGTCATAATCAATCTTCTTTTTCAATAAAGCATCAAACTCTGCGTTACCGCTCTTTATCTTCTTTTTAATCGAATCAAGTTTAGAAACAAATACGGTAAATTCAGGAAAAAAGTCCTTATAATTACTGATTGTCAGCATAAAATAAACTGATTTCAAACGAACATCAGCCGCAAAATCTTCCCATTTATACAAGGCCACGTTCTCTTTAGTATTCTTTCCCGCCAACTCAGCCCTGTTTTCCAAAATATTGATATTGATTTTATCGCCACCTTTTACGTAAACTACAAAATCCATCTGTTTATCATTGCCTACTGTGTAAAACCCCGGCTTTTCCGGGCAAAACAAAAATCCATAAGAACCATCTTCTGCCACCATGGTCGAAGCATAAGAATGTGTCGTCCCATCTTCTACACGATAAAGATGAACTTCCTTCAAGCGATCATTTTTCACGAAACCCTTTATTTCCGTGTACTTTTGTGCATATAGCACCACACCCATACAGGTTAAAAACAATAACAAACTAAATTTTTTCATACTCCCGATAATTATTTAAAATATACTAGTGATTTAGGCGGACAATGGCAAATGCCATCATCCACCTTATTTTCAAGCCAACTGAAAATTCTTTACAAAACGATGTTAGTTACGAAGCATAACATATCCGGCTGTTCCTTTACCGGAATAAACAAACGCAGGCTCCGTTTCGATCTCCGGTGTTTGCCCGATTACATTAAAACGATACAATTTCCAACCCGTCGCACTATTTGTCAATACAACCAAATGATTGAATACCTCATCCGCTGGAGCTCCATATCTACTAGTCGCATTTACAATGTAAACTATTTCTTCTCCCGGAAAACGTTTCAACTCACTTTCACGATTATCTATTTTGACATTCTTATACACCTTCAACACATCTCCATCAGCCTCTTTCTTGGAATAATAAATACAACTGGCATATAAAGAAGTGCCCATAACTTTTGCCTCAGGCATTTCACAATGTGCCGGAACAGTATCAATATCCACGAACGGATAGTCAGACATGGAATAAACCATGTCAAATACATAATACTCGTCTTTATTCTTATTCTTCATTACAGCAAAAGCCGTAGAAGGAACTCCTTCATTCCTAACCAACATCCGGATCATATCCACGTCCATATTTGTCGGGGAAATACCACCCTCTGAATCTTCTGAAAACAAATTCATAGAACTACCACTAGACGACGTGTTATAGAACGTACTTGTCTCCTTATCAAAAACCATCACCCCATAATAGCTCATCACCATATCAGGGTGTACCTTATACAACCCCGGCTTAGCATATCCCAACATTCCGCTATTTGATGACATTCCATAAATCGAATAAACTTTTCCAGCATTAATGGCATAAAAATCAGAGCTAATCATGCCACAATTTTCCGGTTTACACGTTTCTGGAACTTCATAAAAATAATCCTCATAGTTATAAAACAGATCCATGTTGTCAGCATTAAAAATCTTTATATCCTGATCACTATAAACATGGAAAGCTTTCTTGTTAACCAGCTGAGTCGTCGTTCCATCCGGGTTCTGAATCACGGGAGTATAACGGGAAGATTGGTATACCATTTTTACCGGTTTACCTTTTAACCGTTTTTGTCCAAAAGTAGTGATCAAATTTTCAATTTTTTCCTCATCCATGGAGATATAATCAATATCCGTTTCCCCATTTTCTTCCTTCATCACGTACCATCCGGTACTTACATCCGACTGAACTGTCATCAACACTTGTTTCCGAACATAAATATCCAACTTGGGATCTCGAACCTCATAAACCAAATTATAGGTTCCGGATTCATATGTTACCTCAAATGACAAGTCTTTTTCTAACGAAAGTGTATCCCGTTGCGGAGCAAATCCTGCTGTAACAGAAGGAGCCGCATACCATAAATGTATATAACGGGCCTCATCATCCATATTCTCCAATACCGGAGTTATATTCAAGGTAGAACGAATAACAACGGTCGTATCTTCAAAACCAGAAATAGTCACAGGAAGTAACTCTTCTTTAGAAATATAGCTATAATTTCCCCGGTCATCAATACAGGACTGCGTCCCTTGGAACAGCATCAACAATCCCAATCCTATCAATATATTTTTCAGTTTCATAAGCAATTTCATTTTAATCATTCAAAAGTTACGATTGTCCCGTCGGCTTCCTTCAACGGACGATCCGGATTATTAGGATTAGCGTTATATTCCAGCAACTTCTGTTGCACTTTAGAACCTAAATAATTACCATAATCACTAGCCAAATATCCTCCATCAAAATCCGAAAATCCGGTATTATCAATAATGAACTTCATTTTCACGGATCCCCATGTCGGCCCGAAAGTATATTTCCAATAAGTATCCCAAGTCGTTGGTTTCACCGCCATAGCAGTTGTCTTTACAACAAAATTCGTCCAAACATCTATTCCAGGCCTAAAATACTCATTCTCCCCTATCTTCAATTCTATCCGAACCTCTTCCAATTCCAAAGAAGGATCACGCAGAACAATTAAAGGGAAACTTTTACGCACACTCCCCTTAGGAATCTTTAAATGCTCTAACATTTCCGGATCATCAAAAGCCACAAAATGCTTTCCGGCAATTGCCGCCCCCGGTTGTCCAGCATTCGCTTGCTCCAAAACAAAAGGACGATCTGAATCTATCGGATATCCCATTGTCAGAATCTCTACAAAAACTGTATCTCGCATTTGATCATTCGGCTGGATGAAAAAAGTATGAGCAATGCTATCCTTTTGACTATAAGTTCCATTTTCAAAATACAATGCCGGATCATTTTCATAATCTAACGCAGTATTCTCTTTACAACTGATCGTACCAACAACCAGTAAAAATATCAATATATTTACAATTACTATTTTCATGATTTTTTATTTTTACTAATCAAATACACTTTGACTCTTAGGTATCGGAAGCAAATAAGCCCCTTCTGGAATAGTTTTATTCTTGGGCCAAGTAAATCTGGTGAAATCATGCTTTTTATAAAAGAACCACATTTGTCCCTCTCCGAAGAATTCTTTCCGATACTCTTTCTCCATCCGGTTTAATACATCTTGTTCCGTTACAAGTGAATTATCAATAGAAATATCCAGATTTCGAGCAATTCGATACGTTTTAAAATATCCACCAGCCTCCGACAAAGGAGAATCCTCCACCAAAATCAAATACATCTCAGCCAAACGCAACAACGGCACGATATTCAAAGCATCATAAGTATCACTTCCCGTATATTTCCTAAAATGATTCACTTTATTGGAATTCTGATAAGTTCTTTCTTCCCAATAACGATTCGCTTTATTTCTTATATCATCCGGGTGTATCGTACTTTCATATGCAGTATTAATATAAGCTACAGTTTGCCTCAAACTAGCATTATCATTTTTAAATAGAGGCTGTACAATAGTTTGATGTTGCGGATTATGTACCCCAAAAAGATGTTCACATTTCATCACCAAATTCGTACCGGCACTAGACAAACTATATGTTGATTCTGTTGCAAGTTCAAATTTTGATGTACCATCTTCATTCTTAGCATCAATCACCTCTTTTGCATATTTTATCGCATTTTCCTTATCTCCAATCCAATGATAATAACGAGCCTTAGCCCCTTTCACTGCATAGTAATTAAAACGAACTTGCCGATAGAATTGCCACTCGTCCTGAGGTTTACCTTCCCAATCATATGCTGGTTGATTCAATTGTCGATTTGAACCCACTAAAATCGGGTCTTTCACCAAAAGCTTTTCTGCGGCATCCAAATCTCGAACAATTTTCTCACATACTTCTTTGTAGGTGATCGTATGCAATTTACCCGGATCCTTTGTCATCTCTTCTTGATAAGGAATCGCCGGAGAACTAGCCGTGGCTTCTCTAGGTATTGGGCCGAACAAACGTAAAAGCTCTAAATGAAGAAACCCCCGCAATCCTAAAGCCTCACCTTTTATCAAATCCTCGTTCCCGTTAGTAAACGTCACTCCTGTTGTTTCCAAATTTCCCAACACATTATTCAAATGCACGATACATTGATAATACTTCTTCCAAAGTTTCTCAATAGCCTCTTCTGACTTTTCATGAGTATAATCAAATGCACATATATTATAAATCAAGGATGTTTTATCGGTTGAAATTGTCCAATGTTGTGCTAACATCTCGGGCAGATACATGGACGCATCCCGCCCGTAAAGTCCTTCTGCCGCTAGTTGGATATATGCCCCAGTCAAAGCACTCTTAAACCCTTCTTCATTAGCATACATATCATCCTCTTTCATCTCGTTCCGAGGCCGTACATCCAACCAATCACTACATCCAGATCCTATTGCCAATAACAATAACAGGATACAGGCATATTTCTTTTTAATCATATTTCTCATAATCATACTCTTTTAAAATCTAACAGATAAAGACACTGAAAACTTGCGAGAGAAAGGATAAGATAAACCTCTCTCCTGTTTTATGGATGAAATTCTAAACACATCTTCCATGTAACCCGTTATGGTTAAATAAGAAATGCCTACTTGATCCAGCCACTTAGCCTCCCAGTCATATCCTAAAGAAATGGAACGACACTCCAACGTATTCTCGTCCATCACGAAACGACTTGTAGCATTTGTTGCCGTAAAATCCCGTACCCCCTTAAAGAAAGCATTATCTCCCGGATTTTTCCAACGATCATATAATACACGTTTATCTGCATTATCATAAGGCTTGATATTCTCTACTTTACTAACTAACGTGTAATTGTACATTTGTCCACCGTAACGATAACCAAATATGGCATTCAACGTTATTCCTTTATACCGGAACATCGTATTTAAATTACCCCATATTTTCGGCTCATTAATACCACAAGGTACTTTATCTTTCGCATCCCAAGTATATGTCTCTGTCCCATCTTTCTTTATATATATTTCTTTACCGTTACTAGGATCTATTCCCTTAGATTTTACGGCGAAAATCGTATTCATAGATTGTCCTTCCTCGTACATGAAACTCGGATTCCCCCCATCTTCTGAACTCATCTGTTCATTCAAAAATTCCAACGAATTTGAAATCTTTTTAATTTCATTCTTATTATGAGCCAAAGTTCCCCCTATCAACCAGGACAAATCCCGTTTTGTATCCCGAAGTACGTAAACATTCACTCCTAATTCGACACCAGTATTGGCAACCTGTCCCACGTTAGCCTTATAACTTCCAAAACCACTGGATGACGGTAACGTAATATCCGACAACAAATCATCTGTTACTTTGTTATAATAATCTGCATTGACACGAATCCGCCCATTAAAGAATTCCAATTCAGCACCCACGTTCAGTTGTTTGGTTTTCTGCCATCCTAAATCGCTATTTCCCATGGCCATCAAATAGACTCCATACCAACCTTGATAACTCGAACCTCCATAATCTTTAAAGGTTGTCATTGCTTGATAGGAATTAAAGGCCTGAGAACCGGATGTTCCGTAAGAAAGTTTCAAACGAGCAACATTCAACAAATTATTATCCATCATAAATGCCTCATGATGCAAGTTCCAACCAATTCCGATAGACCAAAATGGAGCATAACGATTATCACTACCAAATTTAGATGATCCTTCAATCTTGAATGAAGCATCTACAAAATAACGCCGATCATAAGTATAATTCACATTAGCAATTCCCCCCATCCGTCGAGAAAAACCTTCTGAACTTTGTGGATGACCATCTTTTTCATACATACTAGCCATTCCAAGAAAATCCATATTAATATTAGAAATTCCTTCTGCCAAAATCGTGAAAAATTCGTTCTTTTCTTGAGCAAAATTATATCCCAATCCCACGTATAACTGGTGTTTTTCCATAAAATTCTTGGAATAATTCAATGTGAAATCTGCTTCATAATTAAAAGCTTCACCCGTTCCATAAGAATAACTTCCTTTCCGACCATAATCATCTTCCGTATACTTATCAAAATCCGTATGTTTAGCCGATTTATATACATCCGTACGATCCGTTTTAGAAGTAATTCCCAAACGTCCACGAACAAACAACTCCGGTAATATATGCCATTCTATCGCAAAATTATTTTGAATTTGCGTATACCGACTCTCATCTTTACTTGGTAATTTCGCATTATAAAGTGGATTATATACAAAATTTGTCCTTAAAAGGCTCAAATAATAATAATTCTCTAACACTTTTACCAAATTCCCTTCTTCATCATAAGGAGTCCAATAGGAATTAATTTTCGCAAAATCATTAAATGTTCCATAAGGAGAATTGTAAGAACGGTTAGAAGAAATCTGTAAATCATTTTGGAACGTCAAGTTTTTATATTTGTATGAAAGAAATACATTCCCGTTAAATGTTCTCCGGTTCGATCCTTTCATGGCACCGGCAATATCATTATACGACAAACCGACCGAATAACGATAAACTTCATCTCCTCCTTCAAAACGTAAACTATGTTTATGTCCCACCCCTGTTCTCACAGGATATTTCAACCAATACGTATTCACTCCCCGCTCGGCATCCATCTTACGTTGATTATACAAATCCCATAACTCTTGTGTTTGATTAGCGTTTGTATTCTCATACAATCCGGCAGCCCACTCGTACTGCAATTTCTCTCTGGCATTCAGCAAGTCGTAAGATGTCAGATCTGGCGCCTCAATATTTAAACTACCTTTGTAAGTCACCCGAATACGTCCCGCTTCCGGCTTTTTCGTCACGATAACTACAACACCATTCGCTCCGCGGGTTCCATACATCGCTGTAGCACTGGCATCTTTCAAAAGAGTGATACTCTCCACTTGATTCTCATCCAAGTCCATCATTCGTTCCAAAGTAATCTCAAAACCGTCCATGATAAACAAGGGTTGATTTGTAGATTGCGTACTTCTGGAATCTTCCTGTAAATCTCTTACACCAACATCCAGACTGGAAGAACCACGTACCGTAATATCGGGTAATTTATTCGGGTCCGAACCAATATCAATATTGTCTGCGATATTAAAACTCGGATCAATATTCCGGATAGAAGACACCAGATTCCGGTTTCCAACCCGTTGAAGATCTTTCGCCGTAATCGTGGTTACCGCCCCCGTGTAACTCTCTTTTGCTTTCGTGAAAATACCGGTAACAACCACCTCATCCATTTCCGTCACATCTTCTTTCAGGACAATCGTGATCGGTTTGTCATTTTTCACCTGAAATTCTTGAGTCTTGTAACCCACAAAGGAGAAAATTAAAATCACCGTATCCTGTTTTGGAAAATCAAACTTAAATTTTCCATCAATATCCGTCACGAATCCCAATTGTGTATTTTTTATCCGAATCGTTACTCCGGGCAAAACCTCTCCCTTCACGTCCTTAACTACTCCGGAAACAGACATCTTTTGAGGAGCTTTCTGTTTTGTCGTGTCAACCGCCACACCCCGTTGGATCACGATCGTGTGATTATTCATCAACCGATAACTCAAATTTGTTCCTTGCAAGCATTTATCCAACACAACTTTAATATCCGTATCCCGGAAATTCAGATTTAAACCTCCGATTTCGGCAATATGCCGATCCTCATAAAGAAACGTGTATTCCGTGTTTGCTTCTAACAGACGGATCACACTCTCAAAAGAAGCGTCTTTCACAGACAACGTCACTTTTACCTCTTGGCTGTACACCGCAGCCGTCAGCTGCATCGCGGACACGCACATAAACAGGACTATAAACCTCATAATCAACCATGTTTTTAATAACCTTCTTTTCGGGAGAAGATGTACAATTCGCTTTTTTTTCATACATTTGTATTTTAAGTAAAACAATGCCAGTCACACTGGTACTAAAGGTGGAATAGTGCAAGTATTCCACCTTTTTCTTTTTATCTTTTGGTTACATAGATTTCATTATTCTTTATTCTAAACTTCACGCTCCCGGTAGCCTCCAGCATTTCTGCCAGCTTACTAAAATCATCATATCGCTCCACGTTACCGGAAAAACTAACCTGTTTACACCACTCGTCTTCAAAGGTTACTTTCAAATCATACCACCTTTCGACAATCTCCATTATATGTTCCAAACTTTGTTTTCGAAACACGAAATTACCATCTTTCCAAGCCGTGTAGAGAGCAACATCCACTTGTTCTTTTCTTATATCTCCTTGCGGATCAACAATCCCTTGTTCATTAGGTAATAATTCCATGCATTTACGATCATAAGTTGTCAACAACACCTTTCCTGTTACCAGCGTCGTAAATTGACATTTCTCATCCTTATAAGAACGAACATTAAATTCGGTCCCCAACACCCGAACTTCATTCCCATTCATAACCACGATAAAAGGCTTTGTCGTATCTCGCTGTACTTCGAAATAAGCCTCTCCTGACAGATACACCCGCCTCTCCTTTCCTACAAAACGTACCGGATATTTCAATTCGGTCTCCGAATTCATATAAACCAATGTCCCATCTTGCAATCTCACTTTAAATTCACCACCTCGGGGTACGCGCATAATATTATAAGCCAAATCACCTTCTTCTTTATTTCCAAAATAAGATACACCATTCCCATCTTTCACGATATTCACACCCCTTTCACTTGCTAACGAATCTACGGTTTCCGTACCCAAAATCACTTTATGCCCATCTGCCAACACCAACTCCGCTTTTGTTACTCCCGGAGCAATTGTCACCACTTCGGCTACCGGATGAATTTCCTCCTTATCTCTAGTCAGATAAAAGCCAATTCCAACAACGAATAAAGGCAATACAATTGTAGCTGCATACCTCATACACCGCCTCAAAATAGAATGTTTATACTCTTTCGTATTCCTATCTACCCGCTCCCAAGCCGCACGTTTATTTAATTGTCGAATGATTCTCTGCCGCTCGTCCCGATTCACCCGCCCCTGCACACGATGATATATCTCTCTATTTTCAGAACTTTCCTCCAACCATTTATTCAACACAATCTTCTCTTCCAGAGAAATACATCCCTGTAAATCTTTCACTATCAACCGAGAAACCTCTATGCCTTTTTCTAAATTTTCCATCTTCCAAATTTTTGATACGATCAAAAAAGGATCGTTTTATCCTAATACAATTCACAACAAGATCAGGGTGAAAACCTAATTCAAATTTTATTGATTATTTTATAACACATCAAGAGCATTTATTACAAAATCACCCTCTAAAAGCCAAATTTCCAACAAATTTAAACAATTCTTTTTACGATCATCACATTCTGAATTACCAATATCTAGCATTTTATCCATTCTCGGTAAAGTTTAAACAAATTCGAAACTATCGGGATAACAAATGATGGTAAAGAATGAAATCCTAACAAAAACCTAAAGTAAACTGTAGGAAATCCTAGGGAAATAATCCCACTTATTCGAAGAGCACTCGAAGCTCCCTCAGAGCTTCGCCATCCCCCAATGTCTGAGCAACGATTAAGCTTCGAATGAGCTCTGAATGAGTGAGATTATTTGGGTTGCATTACCTCTTTATTTAGGTTGAATTAGGGTATAACGTGTAGAATCTATTTTCATTTTTCACCCAAAAACCACTCTGAATTGTATTAGTAATAAATGCGATTGCATTTTATTAAAAAAATATTCCACTAAAATCAAAGAATCATGAAAAAGAGATTTTTTATCCAAGCTGGTTTAACAACCATGTTGTTTTTTCTTTTTTTGAATTTATTCGGGAGTCCGTTCTCATCAGTTACTTCTCGAAGTCCTGAAATAGGGGAACTTGACCACGAGTGGGCTATAACACCTAAAGGCGTTATAGCAGTCCGAGGAACGTACACAGAAGTTGTAGTCGGAGTTACTTGGATCACACACTACTGTCCTCCTGGATATTTATTCGATTGCTCCATTAAAACTTGCGTTCCGGAAAACCAAGCTTGTGGATGTTATGAAGAAATATTCTAAACATTTACGAAGCCTACTAAATTATGGGGTGTGTCATCCCGACACATCTCCATATTACAATTATTAAATTAACACTCAACCCACATACCATGAACCTACATCAACTTTGGTTAATTACCCGGTATTCTTTCACGGAAATATGGCGAAATAAAACTTTCCGTGTTGCATTTATGGTCTTGATCCCTCTACTCATCGCATACCAGGTATCATTCCAAAGTGACATGTTCAACATTCCCGTCGAGTACACCCTTGTCCTATCCTCCTTCATCCCCACACAAAACGCTTACATGTTTAACCTACTCTTAGTATTCCCCCTCGCCACCATGGGATTCTGGGTACACAAGCAAAAAAAATACAACACGCTGGAAGCCCTGCTCGTTCACCCGCAAGGAAACGATACCTACTCGACAGGCTTTATACTCGGGATCATCATTGCCTTCATGATCATGGGAAGTATCTCGCTCGCCCTGGCCGGGTTAATCAATCTTTTCGCCTCCCCGACCTCTTTCCGGCCCCTTATCTATTTGTTCTACCTGGTAACACTAATCCTTCCCACCATTGTTTTTATTGTGGGCATCACCTCTTTCCTTGCCGCTCGTTGCTTTAAAAACGGAACCGTCACCACCTTTTTTATGCTAGTTTACCTCTCCGTGGATATCCTCTTCCTATCCACCCTTTACCACGGGCTATTCGATCCTCTCGGCATCCTCCTTCCCTACACGTTTTCCGACTTCACGGGGATAGCCGATTTACCCGGTTTCTTGCTCCATCGAACAACTTTCCTCTTGCTGGGAATCGGGTTCATCACGCTCGCCATTAGCGGGCTGCCCCGTATCCCCAACAAGATCAACGGCCGTCAACGGGCTGCCTGTTCCGGGATTCTCGCCCTCTTCGTGGGATTATTGGCAGGTTTTATCACGTACAACCATCACGAGCAAGTCGAGCGACGCCACGCACTCTATGAATCCGTGTACGAGAAACACGACTCTCCAAACAAGATCAACATCATCGCTCATGACATCCGGTTTACCTACCAACAGAAAGAAGCTCGCGTGGAAAGCCGGGTTTCGCTATATAACCCGACTGGCATAACCCTATCGGAAATCATCCTTTACTTGAACCCCTCCCTAGAGGTTACAAGCATACAAGAAAACCTATCTCCCGTACCTTTCACGAGAGAGGCTCAGGCTATCGTGATCTCACGACCTGTTTCGCCCGGTGATTCTCTCACTCTTGATATTCATTATCATGGAACTATTGATGAAGATATATGCTACCTCTATATCCCGGAAAAACAAAAGGAATTTGACATTAATAACCGCCACTATCTATCTTGTAGGTTCGGTCATCGGTACGCTTTCCTCGAAAAAGATTACATCTTACTCACCCCCGAATGCCTGTGGTACCCGGTAACCTCCCCACCTGTAAACCCCGCTCATCCCTATAACACCCCGTGCGATTTCACCCGCTATACCTTAACCATCAATCACCCCACCCGGCTTACAGCTATTTCCCAAGGCTCCCGCCACGGGATAGCATCAGGTACCCGGTTTGAAAACGAACACCCTCAAAGGAACATATCGCTATGTATCGGGAAATATGAGAAACGGGAGATAACCGTGGACAGCGTGACCTACGAGCTGTACATGTCAAAAAATAACTTCGAGATTCTCACCTCAATTGACCAACAATTAACCTCACTCTCCGACAAAATCAGGGATGTGAAAGAAACCATAGAATATGAAAAAAAATCTTCCTATCTATTTAACCGCTTGCGCCTCGTAGAAACCCCGGTTACCTTCACCTCTCACTATCACCCGGCAACAGGAGGAAGCGAGATGATACAACCCGAAATGGTATTGTGTCCGGAAAGAGGGATAGGTATACTAAACGGAAGAATCAGAGCCTTTGCCCAAAAACGGTTACGCTTTGAAATATCTAATTGGATCGAACCTTTCGAAAGAAGTCTATACTGGGAACTTAACAATGAACATATTCTAACGTCTTGGGAAGAAGGCCCACTCTCCCACCTAAAGTTAGGGACAACATGGCATTACGAATCAACTTACAACATATACAACTTCAATCCTCTATTTTTCAACTACATAAACTACATTTACTCTCACAAATACCCAACAATCAATAATCTCTTAAATCAAATCGTGAAAAGACCGTGGGAAAACAGAGATCCCAATGTAGCACCTCCAGACTCCCAGCAAAAAGCCTTGGACTATTTAAATGGGAAAAGTTATCAGGCGGCCCTCTCAGATAAGACACTTTCCTTTGAGATCATAAATCAAATTAACGAACTAAAAGCAAACGATTTACTCTCGCAAATCATTCTTAAAGGAACTTCTGCCACGGATTTTCATTTATTCGTACAAGATTTTATGAAAAACAACCGTTTCCGACAAGTTAATTTTCAAACTTTTGATCATGCCTTCTCTGAAAACTTCGGATGGCACCTGTCTGAAATTTTCCCGAAATATTTTGACCGTCAAGAACTACCCGCTTTTCAAGTAAAAAATTTTCGAATAAAACGAATTTTATCACCCACGGAAGAGGAAGAAGATCCCTGGACTCCTCACACGAAATTCAGAATAGAATTTGACGTTTTAAACCAAAGTGATGTGGATGGAGTCATTACCATGCATTTAGGAACTGCCATTTACAAAGCGGGACCTGATCGTCGGGTAGACAGGATGCTCTACACCCCTAGGACATTTTCAGTGAAAGCCCGAGAAGCCAAAAAAATTATATTTATATGCCCGCATCCAGTTGTTTCACATAGCATTTATACAGGTTTGTCAAAAAACCGTCCAAACATTTTCGATATTCATGATAAGACAATCACGCTAGAAAAAGGAATGGAATCCACCAGAGACTCCATCGCTGGGGAAGAATCCATCTCTCCTGCCATATTCTTTCCTCCCGCAAATGAAATCATCGTTGATAACGAGGATGACAATTTTCAAATCACAAATCCTCCTGCCCCTTGGTTAAAACGTTTCCTGGGACTAAATCATAATCACCACACACATTCCTCTACAGCTGTATCTCATTGGGAATATACACTTATGCCCGACTGTTTCGGAGAATATTGTTTGAGTTGTCTCAGAAAAAGAACAGGTAAAGGGGAAAGTTCACTGACTTGGACAACTCCCATTAACAAAAAAGGGAAATACAAGATATATGCTTACATCCCGAACATCTCTTATAGCCACGAACGTAGTAGACACATGATTACCCAAGAACCTATTCGGGACATACAATATTGCTACTCCATATCCTACAACAACAGAGAAAAAAAGATTAAAGTCCACGTTCCTGAAACTTCTAGGTGGGTAGTCATTGGAGAATTTTTCTTGCCTGAAGGAGAATGTTCTGTCAAGCTATATGACATCGGATTACCCGGACAATGGGTTGTGGGAGATGCTATAAAATGGGTTTATCAAAAACCGTAATCACTCACCAACCACTTGATTCAATAGTAGGAGTAACATCGTTACTTCTGCTATTTTTTGTTTTAACTTCTTATAAGCAATTTTTTTCTGCGTTTTCACCGTATTCTCCGAAACTCCCAACAACCGGGCGATCTCCTCGTTATCTTTCCCTAGCATGGCAAGACGGAAAATTTCTCTACATTTCGGGGGAAGCTCAAACTCCGTCTCCGCAAGAATTCGTTCCACCTCTTCCTCGATCACGTAATTTATAAAGCACACCTGCGATTCGATCTCTTGCAATCCCTTGGCGAGATATTCGTTCTTCACCCGTTCATGCTTCAAATAATTCAATGCATTATTCCGGCTTACCTGATAAAGAAAAGATTTCACATGTGCTTCCGATTCCATCTCATCCCGGCTATTCCATAAAGAGATAAACGCTTCCTGAACACAATCTTCACAAACCGACAAATCATCAACAAAACGATGCGTGAACAGACACAAACTATGATAAAACGTATCAAAGATATGCTGATATACCTTTCTATCGCCAACAGTTAATCCCTGAATTTTCATCGAAGTTTGTTCTTGCATATATTAACGCTTTACCTGTTTTCCCCGCTCATTAAGTTAAACAAAGATAGAATTTGAAAACGTAAAAACAAAATAGTTTATTTTATTATATTTGATACAAACTTAAAGTTAAAGGTATTCCGCTCATGTTATGAAGCGGAATACCTTAACCAAGCAACATAACGTTACTATTCGATTACCCCTCCATATTTTTAGATAAATATTCTTTCAACGATTCATTTTCTATATTAACCAGCAAAAGATTCACAAGTTCCTGAAACTTATTTTTCTCTTTCATTTCCGAGTTCAAGTACTTTAAAACAGGAAATGCAATATTCATCGCTTCATCATCATGAAATAATTTAAATCCTTTTTTGCAACTTGCATACAATCCCTTCACATCTTTTTCCATATACGCCTCGGTTATTTTTATACAAGCCAACAACTCTTTCTCCTTTTCCAATTTGTAAGGTTCGATCTCTTTTTTCATATGAACCACATCCTCCACCTTGCTCTTTTTATCATATCCTTTCAATATATAACTCAACCGATTATAATAGATCGAATACAATTTATTGTCAATTTTCTTTTTACCCAAGGATTGTATGAATGCCTCCCGATAATCTATCAGATATTTAAAGTTATCCGATTTTTGGCTTGTCAAGGTTGGATTCTCAAAAATAAACCAGTAATTACTATCCACCTTTTCTGATTCCTCCAGCAAACCTAATAGGACATCACAAACTTCTTTCGCTTTATCTTCTTCATATATAGCCAACAACGACTTCACATATCTCGTTAGAAAATCCTTGTCCCGATTGCCCTCATCATACAATTTATCCAGATACCCCGTGGAATGCTCTTCTTCCATGCCTTCCCGTACTCGTTTCAAAAAAGCATCTGCCTCTCCAGAACCGAGCATTTTGTGATACACGCTACCATCCGGACGCAAAATCAAGAATGTCGGGAAAGCCCGTATTCCATAACGTTTTACTAATTCTGGACCTTCGCCCTTCTCCATATCAATCTTCAAACATACAAAATTCGGATTAAAGTAGTCTCCCACGGCCTCTTGCGGAAACACGTTCGATGTCATGTATTTACATGGACCACACCAAGTTGTATAACAATCCACGAACACCATTCTTTTTCCCCTCTCGGCTTTCTTTAAGGCTTGTTCAAGGGTCAAATCCTCCCAATATACTCCAACCGAGGCTAATTTTTTAAACGAACTAAAATAAGATTTCAAATATCCCTTCAAGTCTTCAGCCTTTGCCGCTTCCACGAACTGATCTCCCAGTTCTGCCACTTGCTGCCATTGAGTCTTATTTCCTTGTTTCTTCACAAAATCCAAAGATGTCGCCAAGGTCCATAATTCTCCTTGTGGCAAATTATAAATCTCCTTTTTCAATAGAGTAATCATCTGATCAATATCCTCGTTACAACGGGCGTAAGCCAACGCCAATTTCGTTTGGAGATACGTTTTATCGGGTAAATCATATTCATCCAACTGTTGTTTCATCACATCCAACCGGGGCATATCTTCTTTTTTAGCAAAACCGGCAACATAGCTATATAACATTCCCGAATACGCCGATGCGATCTTTTGATTTACTTTTGTTTCTCCCACGTTTTTTTCAAAAGCGGCTTTATTCTTTAACAAGAATGAGAAATTATCCGACGTTAAAGGAGAAAGAGAGCCGTCCTCGTATATCACCCAATAAGGAGCAGAAATTTTCTCCTTAAACGTCAAACGTTTCACTAACTCCTCGGCCACAATCTTCAAACGATCTCCATCATAGGCATCCTGTAATGTCATCACGAGATCAAGCATTCTTCTTTTCGACATTTTACCTGTCTTGAACTCTTTTTCCAACACGGGTAAAGAATTTTTCTCCTGTAACCCACGGCTTACTCGTCCTATAAATTCTTCGAGATCCCCTCCGCCAACAATCCGGTATCTCTCCTTTCCGTCCGGCTCTAAAAGTAAAAATGTCGGGTAAGCCTTGATTTTAAATCGTGTAGACAATTCCTTCCCTTCCCCTTTCTCCATATCAAATTTCACGTTTACAAAATGAGTATTGAAAAAATCACCGGCTTCTTTTTGGGGAAACACTTGTTCCGTCATCATTTTACATGGACCACACCAAGTCGTGTAGCAATCCACAAATACCATTTTCCCTTGAGTTTTCGCCTGCTCTAAAGCCTCTTTTAACGAGATTGATTTAAAACCAACTCCCTGCGCAAATAATTGAACACAGGTAAACACGCCGATAAATAAACATACAATTTTTTTCATACGATACTTTTTAATCCAAAAAACACAGGGGCCATCTTACATTAGTCAGAACAACCCCTGTTCACAAAAGAGCCTAATTCTTTATCCTAATCCCGTCAAGACAAAAATACGGGGGAGTTCTCATTCTACCGGTCCCTTCTTCAACATCCGATGAAGCAACATGGAACACGATTTTTGAAACAACGCCTAAAGAACTCAAATCTACTTTATACCAGTCGTTTATTACCAAACTCCAATCCGGATGACTAGGATCACCCTTCCGGGTACACAAATAGAATTCCACTTGCCCGGTTTCCGTGCTCCCGTTATATCCCGTTACGATCAACTTATAGTAATCCTTATCCTCGTTCACCATCTTCTTGACTCCTCCCGGTACATTCGTGTACCACACGCCTTTTTTATTGGCACTACCCGGAATATTCGGATTAGCCACGGGTTCTTCTTCCGTCCCGTATTGATCCCCGTACACTAAAGCCAGATACACGTATGTTGTATTCGCCACTAGAATATGTTCCACTACCGCCGGAGACTCCAACGTGAAATAAGTATCATCCCCTTCCACTCTCCCCACGGCATAAATTTCATTCGCATTCGGGAAACGGGTATAAACACTATAAATATTAGAATCCAACGCTTCTTGCGTGGCAGTCCACGTGAAAGAACGATTATTCCGGTTAGAATAAGCAAACCCTGCATACGTTCCGTCATTATTTTTCTTTGTATTAAAAGTCACGGAATTCTTATGGGCGGCTTTTGAGGTAAAACCGCCATCGGGGATTATGTGTGTAAACCGCTCCAGTGACAGTTCATTTAATGTCACGTCATTGGGTACAGGCGCAAGCACGTCTTTATCATCAGCACATGCAGCCAATCCTACAATAAGGATAAATATAAAATACCATTTTCTCATAAATCTCTTTTTTATTGTTTATCGGACATCTGGATTAATTGCCAAGTTCAGGATTCTGAACGGCTAACGGATTTTTAATCCGTTCATTTTCCGGGATCGGCCAACAATATTGGTTCTCCGTGAAATTCACATCCGGCTTCAACGTGTATATCCAAGGTTTATTCTGGGCGGCACTGGCATCCGTGTCATTTATAAATCGCAATGCGGCAAAATACTCGCTTCCGTTCTCCAAGAACTGTTCTACCCAAATTTCCCGGAATATGGCTCTCAAAAGAGCCTGTTTGTTACTGGGAGATAGAGCCGGTAATACCGGATTCGTGCGACATGCCCGCATATCATTCAATGGCTTCAAGGCATCCTCTAAAGAATAGTCATCCAAACGGGCTTTCAACTCGGCTTCCATCAAATATAATTCAGCGTAACGGAAATAATAAGTAGCGTAAGGAGCATCTTTTGTATCATACCTTCCTCCATGATACAATTTCACGGGAGTAAAAACTTTCTTTGTATCCCAAGTCTCCGGAGCTCTAGCTGAATCCATCACTACCTCATAGCGGGGATCTTCTTTCAACCATCCGGTAGCAATATCCGAATAAGTATTATTGTAGCCTATATTATATGAATAATCGAACTCGTAAGTGGTCGTACTGGCAAAATCTCCCAAGTATCTTGCCCATAAAACTTCTTTCGAATCCCACCCGGATTCATACATGGCGGCAATATCCGTCTCCATCTGCCAAGCTGCAGGAGCATCCCGTTTCACGGTTTCAACCAATGTCAAAGCATCCTTCAAATCTTGAGTAGACCCTCTCATCACTCCACGGTAAAGCAATATTTTCGCTTTCATTACCTGCGCCATTTGACGGGATAAATAACGGGACGTCGTGAATTCCGGCATATTGGCAATAGCATCATCCAAATCCTCGAATATCTTCGTGTAGGACTCACCCACACTTATACGAGGAACCTGCAAATTACTCAAATTAGCCATCTTATCCCGGTACAGAATTCCATAAGCCGAATCATCCGCATCCCACCATCTTCCAAACAACCAGAATAAATTTGTATATGCCCATCCCCGCATACAACGTGCTTCCGCTATCATTTCCAATTTACGTTCCGGAGTCGGAAATTTATTTTCTGCCAGATTCGAAATAGCCTCTATTGCTGCATTGGCCGAGTTGACTAACGTGTAATAAGACTTCCATGTCCCACTCATATCATTGGACCCCTCTTTATAGGACATATTGAAATGAGTCGTGTAAGACGAGTAAAATCCACCCTGTGAAGACAACCGACACCAGGTAGCCCCTCCGAACTCTGAACCGGAAGCCACGATAGCGTACATCCCGTTAAGAATATTCTTCGCCCCACTATAATCCGTCACGGCATTATCCAATGTCAAATTATGCTTGGGAACCTGATCCAAAAAATCTTCGCATGAAGTAAAGAAAACAATTCCCAACAACATGATATAATAACTTAATTTCTTCATCATATCCTATTTTAAAGTTATTTTTATTCCCACATTATAGGTTCTGGCAGACGGGTAACTGCTATAATCAATACCCATATTATAAAAAGCACTGTAAGATGTACTGAAGTTTCCTTGCGGGTCCATACCCGGATATTTCGTCCAAGTAAACAGATTCGTGGCCTGGAATGTCAAATCTATCGCATCCACGATACTGGAACCGAACAATCGCTTCGGCAAACGATAACTGATATTCAAAGCGGATAACCTCAGGAACGAAGCATCATGTACATACCGATTCGTGATGATAGAATTGGATCCCCAACCATAATACATAGCCCTTGGATAACCTCTATCTACCCCCGGATTCATCGTCCATGACTTCAACACATTTTTCGAAACATTATACGAATTAATGTCTCCGGCACTGCTCTTTTCTTCATCATAAAAACGGTCAGCACCAACCGAATACGTGAATGTAGCATTCACCATCAATCCCTTCCAATAAAGCGTTGTCCCGAATCCCCCAAAGAAATCCGGATTCGCATTACCGATTTCCGTACGATCACCATCTGCCGTAATCTGTCCGTCACCATCCAAATCCATAATATACAAATCGCCCGGGCGCTCGTAATTATTATTATCCCGGTAATACTGCTGTTGTCCGGTCTCCGGATTAACCGTTTTCAAGGCAACCAACTCTTCATTCGTACGTATCAAACGTCCCCCGTATTTATACCCGTACAGGATTCCCGTTTTTCCTCCCACTTTGATCTTGAAATATTCATAAGCTCCGCCCCCGAAATACTCGGCCTCACTATTCAACTTCTCCAATGTCGTAATATTTCTTGCCACATTAAAATCAAAATCCCAAGTCAAGTCTTTTTGAGTATTTTTGATAATATCCACCTTTACATCAAACTCGAATCCTTTATTTTTTAAAGAACCGATATTTTGAGTCACTGAAGAAAAAGAAGAAGAATAAGGAACCGGATCACTATATAACAAATTATCGACTTTCTTCTGGTAATACCCAATAGATCCCCGGATACGATCATCCCAAAAACCGTAATCCAAACCTATCTCCTTTTGTACTTGGGACTCCCACTGCAAAATATCATTCCCCAACGAAGAAGGTTTAATTCCCGGAGCACCATTATAAGTTGACGATCCCATCAACGTACGCCAATCATAATTACCTAAATTCTGCGAACCGGTCTTTCCAATAGACGCTCTCAATTTTAAATAAGAAACAATATGAGAATAATCCTTCAAAAAGTTTTCCTCGGAGATAATCCAAGCTAAAGCTCCCGAGGGAAAATATCCCCAACGCTTATCCGGTCCGAACTTAGAAGAACCATCCGCACGGAAAGTAAACGTAGCCAAATAACGGTTTTTAAACTTATATTCCAAACGGGCAAAGGTTGAAACCAATGTATTGGAATTATAACTTGAAGCGATCGAGTTCTTCGTTGCCGCACTTCCCAAATTTGTTAACACCTCGTCATCCGGGAAATTGGATCCAGAGGCAGATAAGCCGTCATATTCATATTTCTCGATAGAAAATCCCAGCAAACCGACTAGATTATGATCCTCCAGAGTTTTAAGATAAGTCAATGTATTATCCCACACGTAAGTGTAATTTTCATTTTTGGAAACCGTGGAAGAACTGGTACCATCATCATAATATTTACGGTTATAAGTCAAATTCTTATTTATACCATACTTTAAAGTTCCGTTTGTTCGTAAAGTAAGGCCGGGAATAATATCCCATTCCAAACCTAATGAACCTGTAAAGTCTTTTCCTTTTCCTTCCTTAGTATTCTTTAACGTAAAAAGAGGATTCTCCACGTAATAACTGATCATATTAATTGATCCATCCTCGGTATAGGCCGGGTAGTCCGGACGCATATCCAATATAGTACTGATCATATCATCTTTATCATCCGTTACACGGGAAGTGGCACGTAATCCCAATTTAAAACGAACAACATCTCGAATAGAGGCATCAAAATTAAAACTACCACCCAACAATTTTGAACTACCGCCTTTCACGATACCTTTTTGATCTTTATAAAAGAAAGAGGCACTATAAGAAGATTCTTTCGATCCTCCACGGATACCCAAACTGTACTCTTGTGTCGCCGCATTATGCGTCATCAAATCCCACCAATCCGTATCGCCATCATAATAAGCATCTTTCAAGAAATAATCGTCTATAAGCGTTTCCAAATCAAACTGACTGTGATTTGTATTAGCATTAAATTTCGTCTCATCTATATATTTCCGGGTAAAATAATCCAAACTTCCCCTTGTAAAGAAGCTGGCCCGTACGGATGCTTTCGATAAAGCAATATACTCCTCGGCATTCAACACTCCGAAATCATTCGCATTCATCGTCTGAATCCCGTAACGAGCAGAGAACTCCAACGTGGGCTTCATCCCTTTTTTACCCCGTTTTGTTGTCACAAGGACCACTCCATTAGCAGCCCTTGAACCGTATATAGCTGTCGCTGATGCATCTTTTAGAATATCTATCGTCTCGACATCTGTCAGATTCAGATTATACAACGTGTTAGAAATATTCCCCGATGTTCCGGCAGAATACTCTGGCACCCCGTCAATCACCCACAACGGTTGCGAATCTCCCGATAAAGATGATGATCCCCGGATAATCACCGACACGGGAGAAGTCGGGGAAGCCGAACTGATCATCACGTTTACTCCCGGGGCCCGTCCCTGTAACATCGACTGGATGGAAGCACCCATCGGGGCCGTCTCAATCTCCTTTTTCCCAAGCCGGGAAACAGCTCCTGTCATATCTTTTGCTTTCGTAGTTCCGTAACCGACTGCTACAACCTCATCCAAACGGTTCACCTCCTCTTCCAAAATCACGTTAATAACCGTGTTATTACCGACAGGCACATATTTAGTCTGCATTCCAACAAAAGAGAAACGTAAACACACATTATTCATTTCCGGATAAGTTAACACGTAATTTCCATCAACATCCGTCACCACTCCCATCGTGGTACTGTCAATCATTACAGAAACCCCAGGCAAAGGCAGTCCCTCCTTATCCGTAACCCGGCCTTTTACTTGCTTCTCCTTTTTCACGTTCTGTTGTAATTGGCTCTCTTCCAATGGAACAATCACAACATTCATACCCACCACATTAAATGTCAAACCAGACCCCTTCAAACACTCTTTCATCACATCCCGAATATCTGTATTTTTAAAATCCAAAGTCAGATTACGCACGGATTCTATTTGATTATTCTGATAAACAAACCTATAATCCGTAGATTGTTCCAGAATATCCATCACCTTTTCAAGCGATGCTTTCTCCACCCGTAAAGAAACTTTGGCGTATTGCCCGAACACCGTAGCTGAAACCGGTACAACACTTAGGAGCAGGAAAAATGTTAGCAATCTCATTGTTAACAACATTTTTAATAGCCATCTTATCCGAAGATGGACACAACTACCTGTTTTTTTCATACATTTGTAAAGTTTTAAAGTATAACAATTCCGGGTTAACCGGAGTCAGAGGACGAGGTAGTGCCAATACCTTGTCCTCTTTTTATTTACATCTCACGAAAATATTCTTCCCTTTTACTTCAAAATCCGTATCCCCCGTCATCCGCAAAAGATCAATAATCTCCTCAAAACGTTCAAACCGCTCAATGTTTCCTGTAAACTCAACATCTTTCCGAGAAACATCTTCATAAAAAACATCCACATCATACCAACGTGCCAGCGTTTTCAACACCTCTTCTAAGCGTTGTTTACGAAATACAAAATTTCCGTCTTTCCAAGCAGTATATAAGGTAACATCAACCGATGTACAGGATAAAATTCCTTCATGAGTCAAAACAGCTTGCTCTCCCGGAGAAAGTACAAGACTCTTATTTCCTTCCGAAATAAATTTCACTTTCCCTGAAACAAGCGTAGTTATTTGCTTGTTTTCTTCCGGATAATACCGAACATTGAATTCAGTCCCAAGTACCTCTATACAATTTCCTCCCATTTCCACGCTAAAAGGCCTATTCTCCTCCCGTTTCACTTTAAAATAAGCCTCTCCCTCCAAAAATACCTTACGTTCCCGTTCTCCAAATTTTACTGGATAACGAAACTTTGTTTCCGAATTGAAATACACTTCAGTACCATCCTCCAAAGTGATAGAATACTCACCTCCCCTTGGTACCCGCAATTCATGAAATGGGATTTCTCTTTCTAAATCTTCACATTCGTAACGAATCCCTCTATTCTCTTTCAATATCCTTACCCCTTCCAATTCGGATTCAATGGAATTTTCTTTTCTAGCATCAAGGACTAAACATTGACCATTAGCTAAAATCAACTCAGCCTTCATCTCTCCCGGATGAATTTCCCGCTGTTCTTGTTTCACCAATTCCCGATCAATTCGATCTAGCTTATTATAATACAGGCTAAACAATAGTATCATGGGTATTGCAACTGCAATTCCTCTATAAATCCATTTAAATATAAAATACTTATGTTCCCTCGTCCCATGATCTATCCTTTTCCAAGCCTCCCGCTTATTCAACTTTCGAATTACCTCCAAACGTTGATCTCGATTCTTTCGCATCTGAACTCTCAAATACAATACTTTATTTTCCTCACTTTCATCAAGCCACTCTTTCAATTTCTGTTCTTCCGTTCCCTCAAGTTCTCCATTTAGAGCTTTTACAATCAAGTAAGAAATATCTAATTTTGGTATCAAATCACTCATTATTCCTTCGATTGTTGACATTACATCTTGCGAGAAAAACAAGAAACAATCTTATATGGCAAATAACTGACAAACAAACAGAAATAGGAAAAAAATAATGGAAGCAATCGACGAAATTGTAAATATTAATAAACGAACGTTTATTGATATTTAATATCTTTGTTTACATATAATACAATTCATACCCCTAATCGGGTGAAAACAAAATTAAAAAATATTTCCCAACTATGGTAATAAAGCTATAAATCAGGACTTCTCACCATATAGATTATTATAAAAAAGAATCCGGAAAGAAACTTCTACAAGTTTCTTTTCCGGATCAACTGCATTCTATTTCAAATACTATTTCGAGAATATTTCTTTCAAACGCTTGTCCAATTCCTCTCCGTATAAATTAACAGCTACAATAACACCTTTCGGATCAATTAAAAATACCCGGGGAACAGAAGAAACACCAAAAGTTTTAGCCACTTCACTCCTCTGGTCTAAAACGTGTTTCCACGGAGTCTGATCTTCTTTGATGGCTTGTTTCCATGCATCAGGATTTTGATCAATACTTACACCTAAAACTTCAAATCCATTCTGTTGGTACTTTTTATACAATTCAAGAACGTGCTTTCCTTCTCTTCGACAAGGAGCACACCAGGATGCCCAAAAATCCAACAATACCCACTTCCCTTTTAAAGAAGATAAAGCAAAAGATTTTCCCTCGACATCGGGTAAATTGATCTCCGGGACATTAACACCGACGGCAACCTTTCTCATTAAATCTCGACGTTGAGTTATAAGGCGAACGTCATTATTATTTTCCATCCCAGTATAACTTCTCACTAAAGAATCTAACTCTGCATATTGCATCTTTTGCATGAGTGAAGCACGATAAAAACAAGCTGCCGCATACTTATGGTCAGAATTACCTAAAAAGTCTGCTCGGAAAATTTTTCGAGCTTTCGTTGCATCGGTAAAAGCTTTTGTTGCCGCACGTACTTTCTCCCGATCTTTAGTTTGAAATGAATTCTGATAAGCTTGGGCACACTCCATCTCCACTTTTTCCAAACGACGCTCTTCTTCATTAAAATATCCCCACAATTCATTTGTCGGTGTACCTGTTACTTTCCCGTAATATACCGAATCTTTTTTCACGGCTATTTGAATCTTACCCGGTTCAAGGAATAATGTCAAACTCCCTCGTTGATCATCAAAAAATAATTGTACAGACTGGATTTCCGATATTTCTCCTTTAAACTCGAAACGCCCCTTTTGGATGCCCGAAGAGCCTAACTCCTTATACCCCTCCATCGTTTTCTGCTTCATCACAACCCGTCCGGAATCCATCCCTTCAATTTTTCCACCAATCTTGTATTGGCCTGTATGTTGCGCATGAACCACGCAACATACAAGCACAAACACCACACAAACCAATATTCTCCTCATCCTATTTCTCTCTATAAGTTACATCAACGGGAGTTCCGAATCCACTGTGCATAGTAGACTCAACAAAATCATCACCGATCACCGTTGGCAAATCATACGTACGTACCACACCGTTCAACTCTCCGCCGGATTTCACCGATCCCACGATCAATTTTCTTTGTAATGCATTACATACCGGATCGTATGCAGAATTTATACCCCTAAACAAATTAAACTTCAACATTGTAATCGTTTCACTATCCAAATGAATAGGTTCTGCTTTATGCCCTTCCAAGTCGAAATAATACACCGTGTTCCCGACAGCATAAAATACCCACGGATTATTCGGATGTACGGCAAAACACGTAGCATTCTCAATTTCCGGGTAACCATCCAATTCAATGAATTTTTTCTGAGCACCCCCTGCCCCAAAAGAAGGCATCCCCATCACATATAAATAACGTGTATAAGGAGCTTCAGTATCCTGCAATATCGCATAAGTAGTTCCTCCGTCATACAATGAATTTTCCATCCAAACAAAATCCTTCCCTGTCTCCCAAGAAAATAAGGATTCTTTCACTGACATCAACTCACAATTTCGCATTCCCCCCGTTGCAAGTTTCACAAAACGTTTATTAGATGTATCATACAGTATGATATCATTGTACATAGCAGTCGATGATGTATTCACGCCAACCGCCGAAGCAACATTAAAATAATTTCCATTATCACCTGTTAAATAATTAATAGGGACTCCAAAAAGTACCTCTTGTCCAAAGGTTGTTCCCCCAAAAACATATTTATCCGAAACCAATAGTTCCCACCCCATTCCTGCCGTTCTATTCGTGGCAGAAAAATCAGCCGGATACTCCAACATTTCATAACGGATCTCATTTGCTTCATCCCATTGGTAAGTCGCAACATCAAGAGCAGCGGTTGCAGTCTCGGTAACAATATAAAATCTTAAATCCGTTCCCCATTGATTATAATACATTTGATATACCGAATTTATTCTCTTAGGCCCTTTCAACTCTGGAGCGTCCTGCAATATATCACGTACAACCATATCCTCTTTAGCGGACATCGAAATCAAATCCAAACGGGCATTTCCATTAACATCCGAAAGTACCAGCCAACCTTCATTTAATTGGGTAGTTACTCTCAATTTAAATGTCCCTTTCCAAGTTACCCGAGTAATCGTATCCTTCACCAAGCAATTCACGTTGTACTCGCCATCCGGAAGTTCCACAAAATAGCTCAAATTTTCCTCTTCTCCAATCAAATACGAGGTCGTTTGAGTCTCTCCGGCTTTCAATTCGGACACAGCTTCCCATTTAAAACTATACCGATCCGGCATACTGCCGTCGTCAGCCGTTGCTTCAATAACCGGAGTGGCCCGTAAGGTGTCCACATTCCGATATTTCACCTGCAACTCCTCTGGCAATCCTGTTATCTGCAATTCATTGATTTCATGATAATCATAATTCCCTTTATCATCAAAACAGGCACTTAAAACCACCGTGATGAATAGTGTTATTAGAAATAATATATTTTTCATCATTCTTCTCTTTTATGATTCTATTTATAATACTTATCACCCATTTTCATCAACGTCACGTTGTCATCTTCATAAATCGGGTTACCGTTCGCACTATATTCATCTAAAATCTGTACCATTTTAGCTCCAACATATTGTTGACGGGAAGCAAGCATATATTCCGGATCATTAAACATATCCCGTGTCATATTCATCTCCGTACACATGAAATCCAACTTCTTCACCGAAAATTCACCAAATTCAGGAATACTCCATTTCAACGGAGGAGTCATAATCTCGGAGAAATAGATTTTATAACGAATGGCGCTATACCCTTCATCATTTGAAGAGGTTACTTTGGTCGGATAACTTAACGCAAAATCGTTATTCTCTTCCAATTCCAAAATAATGTAACGTTCCTCTTTTTTCAAAATTTCCGGTCGCAACAGTTCCACAAGAATCGCACCGAACGTGTTCCCTGCCGGGATAGTGTATGAATCCGCCAAAGCTTTATAATCAACATCCACTGTAGCATTCGTTTCGGCCACTTTCACTTTCACCTGTCGGTCGTAATCTTTTACCTCACCACCGGTTCTCACCATGATGTAGAGAGAATCCACCTCCTTATTCACATCCACGTAAGCAAATGAGAAATAGGTAGAATCCAAACCCGCTGACGGATTGAAATAGATGAAATCACGCCCGGAATAAAGATCCAAATCTTTCTGGCAACTCCAAAGACTCACAATCAGAGCTGCAAATATGAATATATATTTTTTCATCGTACGGTTCATATTTAATTTCTATAATCGGTTTCGCTATCCGGCAATGGGAATTTATATTTGGCTTCGTCCATAGTAATCATTCCACTGTCGTCTCCGGCCGGGATAGAAGACACGTTCAGACGTTTATAGTAGAAGAACAATTGGCCTTCTCCGAAAAATTCTTTCATATATTCCTCTTTCAACACTTGCTGAATATCCACCATTTCGGTATCCTCAAAAGCAACAAGCCCTCTGTTTCTCCGCACCAGATTCAAACAAGTCCGAGCCTCCGTTTCATCGTCCGTGGTCTCTGCCACGATATAAAACATCTCGCTGATCCGAATCATCGGTACCAAATAGGAGAAAAACGGATCACTCTCCTCGGGAGCTTCATATTTATGGAAGCAACGGAATGAGTATTTACCGTTGTCCGGTCTAATCCAGAATGGAGTGAAACGACAATCACTCGTACTTTCCGTCAAGAAGATGTTCAACAAACTTGTATTCGTCGGAGCCAATATGCCGTTGTCCAATTCCGGTGTAAAATAATTCGTAAATATTTCACCACGTTTCTTATTCTCCAATCCGAATAATACTTCTGTCGAGAACACCCGATCCTTACTCTTGTTTCCACTCTCCATTAATGAATTGTAATCCGCAAAAGGATACCATTTAGACTGTATTTCTACCAATTTACGAGCCATGATCAAAGCGTCTTCATTACGCCCGGCATACAAATACACTCGAGCCATCAAAGCCTGTACGGCATAATAATTCAATCGATAAGTACGCAAACGCAGATCATTAACCCCATCGCTAGCCGCAGTATTTCTCGGGCCTTCCGTAATCACCGGGTCTTTAACCAATAATTGCTCCGCCTGTTTCAAATCCTCCAACACGTTATCGATTACTTCCGAAGCCGGGAGAATATTGGAACCTTGGTAAGCAAATTTCTTGTTGTAACAGATGGAAAGTCCCTTCGGATTCGTCTTGTAAACAGGCCCGAACAGACGTAATAAGTCAAAATGTAACATGGCTCTCAAAGCCAAAGCCTCACCGTAAATAATATTGTAATTGTCGCCCGTGAAAACCTCTTTACGCAAATCGGCATTCTCCAACAATTTATTACAATTCATGATCAGTGAGTACATCTTCTGCCACAACCCATCAATACTCTTCTTCACATCATCATCACCGTAATTGTAGGCTACCCACTCCTTGTAAGAACCGATTGAGCCAAGATTATATCGTTGAGCCAGAATTTCCACCATTCTAAACATCAAATCTCCCCCGTATAACGTCCCTTGATTCAACTCCACGTATACCCCCGTTAAAGCTTGTTTAAACCCTTCTTCGGTTTCATACAACTGATCTTCCAATACCTTGTCTATTGGCTTCAGATCCAACCAACTATCGCAACTGCTCATAACAACCACAAGCAATGCGACACATACCATTCTTATTGATTTTAACACTTTCATATCACATCATTTAAAAAGTTACAGAAAGGGACATTGACATCGTACGAGCAAACGGATAGTCAATACCACGTTCCTCTTTCACGCTGGAAATCCGGAAAATTTCATTCATATTCGCCTGCAAACGAACAGCCGACACACCAAGTTTGGCCAATTTCTTGGGATTAAAATCATATCCGGCAGAAATAGACTCTCCACTTAACACGTTTTCACGCTGAACGAAACGAGAAGAAATTTTCGTAGTCTCCGTTAATGAAATTCCCTTGAATTGAGCTCGATCCCCGGCCTTTTGCCAACGGTCATACAACGCCCGTTTATCCTGATTATATTTTAATGAACTTTCTGAAATATTCTCTACTTTCGTATACATCGCATTATTAAACACATCCGCACCTAACTTGTAACGGAAAAAGAATGAGAAAGAAAAACCTTTATAATACAAGGTACTTCCCAACACCCCTTCCAACTTAGGTTGACTATTACCCACGATCACTTCATCTTTCACATCATACTCGAAAGTATAGGTTCCATCTTTCTTTATAAACACTTCCCGTCCCGTGGATGGATCAATTCCCAAAGAACGAACAGCCCACAAAGAATTCGGATCACCACCATCATAATAACGTGTCAAACTGGTATTCTTATCCCGGTAAGATCCGTCTCCATTCACCTCACCTTCTTCACGATTTGACTCGTTCAATTTTTCCAAACTATTACCTATATTTTCATAACGGGCTTTTTGCCATCTGAAATTAACACTTAATGTCCAGTTAATCCGATCTGACGGACGATATATCGGTGAATATTTCAAGGTTCCGTTCACCCCTTTGGTAAGTTGGCTTCCCATGTTTGTTCCCACCGAAGTAATACCTACGGAAGAAGGGACGGTGATATAAACCAACAAAGGATCCGTATCCTTAATAAAATAATCCATGTTCAAATTCAAACGATTACCTAACAAAGAAATATCCACACCGATATTTTTATCCAGTGTTTTTTGCCATTTCAAATTAGGATTACCAATCGCATCTACCAATACACTCGTTCCGAAAGAACTTTGCATCCATGTATTAAACGCATAACTTGTCTCGGATTGATAAGAACTAAAATTCTGATTACCGGGATTTCCGACAGAAGCTCTGATCTTTAACAAATTTATCCAACTTATCTCACGCAAAAATGCTTCATTATGCAAGTTCCAAGCCAAACCCACTGCCCACGTTTCCGTGTAGCGTTTGTTGCTACCAAAAGCAGAAGAACCATCCAGACGGAAATTCACATCTAACAAATAACGATTGTTATACGCGTATCCCCCGTTAAAATAAATACTATGGGAACGACTTTCATTTTCCGAGTAGGTAGGTTTACTTCCCTCTCTAAAGCCATTTGAGAAAGAAGGTTTCGTGAAACTTCCGTTCGGGAATCCTGAAACCGAATATCCTTCATTCGTGGAAGAACTGGAACGAAGATTTGTTCCGACCACCGCATTTACCTGATGAACTTCTTTCAATAAGGCTCCGTAAGTTAAAGTCAAATCGCCATCGTAATAAAATTCACTAACCGTTGTAGAAGTGTAACTACCCTTTTGATCCTGCACGTAATTGTCAAATCTCGAATGTTGCGGAGAGATAAATTGTTCCGTTTTCTTTACGCCCTTACCTATCCCTAAACGTCCTCTCAAATACAAGGACGGCATGATTCTCCATTCCAGATTCAAATTGTTTCTAAAACTAAACTGATCTTCTTCATCCAGGTTGTTCAAACTGTAATTCCAAAGCGGATTACCCACGGAATAGGTCGTATTCGTACCCGGGATGTCAAAGTGATCAAGATAACGTTCGATCTTCCCATTCGCACCTGTTTTCCGGTAATAAGGATTGGCTCTCGAAAATTCGGAAAACGGTACAACCGGATTCTCCGCCTTGTTATAGTCTAACGAGAATTTATTGGCAAAAGAAATTTTCCCTTTCCGGTAACTCAAATCAAAGTTTCCGCCAATAATATTACGACTTGACATTTTCATCACACCGGAGATATTGTTATAGTTTATACCTAAACCATAGCGTACGGCCTCATCTCCCCCTTCCGCATAGAGGTTATGTTTATGACTGAATCCCACTCTTAACGGTTCATGCAACCAATACGTATTTACCCCACGAGCGACATCCGCACGACGACTATTATACAGGCTGTCTAATACCGATTGTGTCATTCTCGATCCGGAACTTCCCGAGGAAGCGTCGTAATACCCGGCCAATCTTTCAAATTCCAATTTTTCAGCCGCATTCATCAGGTTATAATCGGAAAGATCGGGCATGGAAAGACTAAAATCACCGACATAAGAAATCTTAAACTTACCCTGTTCCGGTCTCTTGGTTTCAATTACGACCACTCCGTTAGCAGCCTTTGATCCATAAATAGCAGTAGAAGCTGCATCTTTCAAAATTGTAACAGACTCCACCCGCTCCATATTCAAGTCAGTTATGACTTGTAAGGTCGTCTCGAAACCATCCAAAATAAACAATGGCTGATTCGGATCGGTTCCAAATTGCTCTTTCAACCCGATCACACTCGTTTTACCACGAATTTCAATATCCGGCAACCTATTCGGGTCCGATCCGAATTGATTATTTTCCATGATGGAAAAAGAAGGATCCAACGTTTTCAAACTCTGAATCAAGTTCTGTGAACCAACCATTTTTAACTCTTCTTTCTTAAATGTTGTCGCAGAACCGGTAAAACTCTCTTTTTTTCTCTGGTAAATACCAGTGACTACAACCTCATCCATTTCTGTTACATCTTCTTTCAAGACGATCGCCAATGGTTTTGCATCCTCTCCGTTTACCTTTACTTCCTGTTGTTTATATCCAATAAACGAGAAAACAAGTACAAGATTATCCTGCTTTGGCAATTCAAAACTGAACTTACCATCAACATCAGTAACCGCACCAATCTGAGTGCCTTTCAATAATATTGTTACACCCGGTAAGAATTCCCCTTTCTCATCTTTCACCGTCCCGGTTACCTTTATCTTCGTCACCTCCTTCTTTTCCGGCTCTTCCGGACGAACAATAATTAATGTCCCGTCAAATTCAAACATCATTCCCGTATTCATCAACACTTTACGCAAAACATTCTCCACCGTCTCATCAACCGCCCGCACGGAAACCGATCCTAATTTTGCAGCCTGCTCCGTATTAAACACAAACGACAAATTCGTCTGCTTCTGAATTTCATCAAACAACACCTTAATCGAAACGTCCTTTAAATCAAGATTTACCCGTTCTTGTTGAGCTAACGTTGATGCTGATAATCCCAACGTAAAACACAACAACAATGAAATACATAGCTTCATCATCAATAAAATTTTTCGTTTTCTATGTCCACCCAAAGACAGACATAACCGTTTTTTTTTCATATATTTGCAATATTAAGATTATTATTTGCGACAGTCGTTTTCCTAGGACTCCTGTCGCTTATCGCTAACAACGGGGGATGCGCTAACATCCGCCGTTTTTTTATTCTGTAATTACAATTGTTCTATCCTTTATCGTAAAATGTACACCGACCATCTTACTAATCGCATTTAAAATAATTTCTACATCTTCATATTTCTCCATATGTCCGGTAAAATGATATCCTTTCACTTTTTCACTTCCATAAAACACATCCACGTCATACCAACGAGCCAAACGATTCAAAATATCTTCCAATCCCTCATTCTCAAACACGAAAAAACCTTCTTTCCAAGCTGTATAAGTCCCTACATTTACATTTCGGATTCCCTTAAATTCCCCATTCACATCAAACTCGGCCAATTGTGAAGGCTCCATCATATATTCACGTCCCGAACTCTTTCCCCGAATCCCCACTTTACCAGATACTAACGTGGTCTGCGTTCCACCGACGCCATAAGTATTCACGTTAAATTCCGTCCCGTAAACTTTTACCCGAACGGCGTCTGTCACCACGTAAAATGGTCTATTCGTATCTCTCGTCACCTCAAAATAAGCCTCCCCCGACAAATGCACTTGCCGCTTTTTGCTATCAAATTGTACCGGATATTTCAACTCTGAAGCAGCATTCAAATATACTTTCGTTCCATCTGATAACACTACCGTATACTCACCTCCTCGTGGGGTCTTCAAGGTATTATACTGTAACGTAGAAACAGCCTTTTTCGAATCCTGGTAAACAATTCCAGCTTGTCCGTTTTTCACCACGAGATCCTCCTGTACACAAATATCTCTTTCCAGAGAAGGTAATAAAGCGATTGTCTGCCCTTGGGCTGTTATCAACATAGCTTTATGTTCTCCCGGCATAATTCCCGAATTACCGACAGCCATTTGAGACGGAATCTCATCTTTTTCCAGTTGTAACCAATAAATCACGGACAATAAAGGAATCATGACAATCGCTGCATATTTCACAAGTTGCCCGATAGAATATTTCCGATGCTTAGAGCGAATATATTTCATATAATTTCCCAACTCATACTCCACTCTTTCCTTGGCAGGAATCGGCCCACTTGTCAAATTCCAAGCTTTTTTCAATTGATTAAAATAAACTTCGTTCTCCGGACTTGCTTTAAGCCATTGAGCCAAAGTCTGAATTTCGTCTGGAGTTGCCACCCCATCCAAAACTCTTAAAATCAATTCGTCTATATTAAATGCATTTGTCATACTTTGTCCGTTATGTTCTTATAACGACCGAAGACAAATTTACCCCTAGAGAAATTTCAGAAATTTTGAAAAAGAATTATACATAACAACCATCCCAGCTCTTTTCTTAGACGTACAAAAGCCGTAGTCATTTGAGCTTCAACAGTTTTTATAGATATATTTAACTGTTCTGAAATTTGTTTGTTCGAAAGTCCTTCCATTTTACTTAACACGAATATTTCCCGACATCGTTCCGGCAATTTATCGATCGCATCTTGGATTGCCCCTCTCAAATCTTCCTCCAACAACGCCTGTTCCGCCTCCGGAGTCTCTATCACTTTCGAAAAGTAAAAATCTAACAATTCCTGATTGATATAATTATCCCTCACTTTTTGATGCTTAATCGCATCCATACAGCTATTATACACGGATTTATAAAGATAGGGACGCACCTCAAGTTCTTCTTTCAATTCCTTACGCCGCTCGTACAACTTGCAAAAACATTCCTGCACCACATCATTCGCTAATTCGGTATCCTTCAAGATTCGCCCGGCATAATTTAATAATGGACCGTAATACAACCGAAACACGTAAGCAAAAGCCTCTTCCTTACCTCTCCTAAGTCCCGCAATCAAGTGTTTCCCGTTATCATCCATAGTTATACATTCTTATCAGATATCTATCCAATTTCCATCTGCACAAATATACAACAATATCCGCAAAAAAAGAGCTCGCTGAAAATAGACATAATCTATTTTCAACGAGCCTTTTTCAATTTTACTTTTAATACATTTAGATTCCTTCCAACTCCCGCAATATTTTTAGTGTCTTCGGATCAGACGGACGTAACATATTAGCATCTATGAAATTCCCTTCCCGGTCTATTAACAAAAAACGAGGAACCCCGTTGTTCCCAAGTTCCTCCATATATTTGTTATTACCTCGCATATGTAATTGAATTCCTCCCATTTGCCTTTCTCTCACAAATTTCTCCCACTCATCCTGACTTTTATCACAAGATATACTCACAAAATATATGTTTCGTCCTTGAAATTCTTCCTCTAATTTTTTTAATGACGGAATTTCCGCATTACACGGTCCACACCAAGTGGCCCACAAATCAACATACACGTATTTTCCTTTAAAATCCGACAAACTTACCTCTTTTCCATTGATATCCGGAAATGTAAACGAAACAGCTGGCTGCCCTTTTTCCAACTTTCTATTGGCACGACACAAATTGTCGTAAGCCTCCACCAAAATCGGTTGATGTACCCATTTCCTAAAAATCGAATCCATCTCACCTGTAGTACCTACACTCAAAGCTTTCATATAAGCCATCACATTCTTATTCACAATATATTCTATCAACCGTTCATCTTTAAACGTTGATATCGTCCCATGCAACACCTCTAGTGATATATCATAAAATGAACCTTCCAACTTTTTCATTTTGGCTAACGCAAGCATCACACGATCCATAGACTCCCGATATTCCGGTATCTTCCATGAGGCAGAATCTTCAATTACGGCTTTTTGTAATTCAGCATAAGTATCCTCCGACAAATCTAATTTTCCATCTTTCACTTCTCCATAAACAACCGCCGAAGCTAAATGATTATTTTTAACATAACGCAACCGCTTTCTCTCCTGCTCTACAAATCTAGGATTCAAGACATCTTCCCGTAAAGCCTCTTCCCGTTTACCCATCACTCGATCTAATTTTTCCCGAAATTCCCGATTCGGTATTCGATAATAATCTATGAAATAAATTCGCTCAACGTACCGTTTATTCAAATAATTATTCACATCTGCTCCTTTCCCCGCAAAATACCATTGATTTCCCTCGAACTTGGCAATCCAAGGTTTCCCCGCTTCCAACCAAATAACATATGGCATATCGCCGACCCACAAACGGGCATACTGTTCCCCCGACACAGGAATTGTAATTACACTTTTCCGTAAAGAATCCCCCAAGACAAACTCTAAAGTTGCCCGCTCATTTCTAAATTCCAAATCAACATTCCTTGTCTCTTCGACAGGAAACAATACCTCAAAAGTAGTCTTCTCATTGAGATCGCAAGCCGCTAGCATCAAGAAACACACAAATATTACCAACATATTTTTAACAATAGCCATACATCAAATTTTACACGAACAAACTCTTTCATAAACAATATATTTCCCTTTCAATACATTTTCTCGTAAAATCAGAATAACACCAAAATTCTCCCGTACCACAATAAAAACCTTTCTTCCCATAAGCAAGGGAAGAAAGGCATCAAACACGCACCAACTTCTATTTTGCTCCTAAATGAGGTATCCCTGTATCGGCAAAATTTTTTAAAGAATGCTTCAATTGTGACATCTCAACTTGATCAATTAATTGCTTTGTCAAAGCAACTAATTCCTTTTTCTGTTTGTTATTCCACTTGTACTGTAACATCGTAAGTGGACTAAAATATAAATAAGCTATTTTTTGATCTGACAACTTAGGAAATATCCCTTTACATAACCTAAGCGTCTCGTCTGTATTTTCTGTTTTCACCGCTTTAATTAAAGCTATATACTCATATAAATAATCTTGCCCTATTAACTTATAGGAATCCAACATTTTCTCGGCAGCCTCCACATCAGCTAACGTTGCACTTTTATTCCGGCCACGCAAGATGTCTTCTAATTGGACGGCAAACAAATCTGCAACAACTGAATCAACCTCTTTTCTCCCAACACCTTTTCGAAACTGCTCTATGTGCTTTAACAAATATACCATATTACCTGACCCGACAGGCGATAAATCTCGATTGGCATAAATAAACCAATAGGGTTCAGAACATTTTTCCACATCGTCCAAGGCAACCACTACATCTTGAGCTATCTTTTGAGCTTTCTCTAAATCACAAGATTTTACAAGAGCCTTTATATATTTCAGTAAAAAGTCCATATTCCTATTTCCCCGATTGTATTCCGCAGCCAACTTTCCGACTGAATTGTCATCAAATGCGATTTTTACCTTTTCTAAAAATTCTTCTCCAGTAGCCGTACCTCCAACTACCGCATGTAATAAACTCCCGTCTGTATCTAAAATTAAAAAAGTTGGATAAGCAGATACTCTATATTTTTGCTGGATCGCCCGTCCTTCCCCTTTCTCCATATCGAACTTTACACAAACAAATTTCCCATTCATGTATTCTCCAACTTCTTTCAATGGTAAAATTTTCTCTGCCATCATCTTACACGGCCCACACCAAGAAGTATAACAATCTATAAACACATACTTATTCTCCACTTTGGCCTGCTCTAATGCTTTTTCAAGCGTAAGCTCTTGAAAACTTGTCTGCGCAGACATGGATGTCATCACAAATATGCAACTTAACAATAATATTATTTTCTTCATCGCATTTCTTATTAACCTTTTAATAATTAGAATATGAATAACGTCCTTTTCTCAAAGTCAACTCTCCTAATTCAAAATCATCAGTTGGCACTAATTGAAAATTCAACGCAACACTTCCTTTAGTTTCCGCATCATACAGAATCACCACAGGTATATTCATATAAACAGAATCCGCAGGAATAATCATATGTCTTTGAATTTCCGGATCATCAAAAGCGACATAATTCACCCCTGGAACTGCAGTAATATAATTGCTATCCGCCTTATTAATGTATGGTTCAAAGCGTACTAACCGATCTTTTTGGGCCGGTCTCCCAACCGCTTGTAATCTAAACCAAGCCGTATCCCGCAAGCGATTTGAATTCACATAAGGATAATTCAACGGAGCAGTTTTTCGATCGATAGTATCTTTATTTATCAAATTACTATAATAAAATTGGATATAATCACCTTCCTCATAAAACTCAGGTTTCTCATAATGACAAGAAGCTACTCCTAAACAAAATAGAAATACAATAATAAATAACCTTTTCATAACTTCTAATTTTTTATTCACCTAAATATTCTTTTTCTGGAATAGGCAATATATATTGCTCCTCGCTACACTCACTTATTCCAAAAATCATATTTCTTACATTTAACCGTTTATATGTAAAGAAATTCTGACCCTCTCCTATTAACTCTCGAATCCATTCTTTACACACTCGTTCCTGACGATCTGTTTCCGTTAAAGGCACATATTCAATACCACGAGCTGTACAAAATTCTTTATAAACTTCATTCGCTTCCGTCAAAGGAGCTTTTTCCATAATCATCAAATACATTTCAGACAAACGAATAATTGGAAAATTTTGCGCTGCTTTCGTCCCAGTATAAAAACATCTGTATTTTCTTAAAACATATCCATAAATCATTAATCCAGTTCTTTCATAAGTCCACAACTTTTTATAACGGAAATCAGACGTATTTCCATCAAATAAAGTCTGTACAAAAGTCGGATTAACATTTACAATCATCGCCCGTCCTGACTGCCAACCACCTTTACCATAATCATAAGTATCACATTTGGTGCCACAAATATGTTCACTATAACAAGTTCCATCCACCCACGAATTATCCGGAAAATCATCAACCTCATTTGTTAAACGAAACTTTTTAGAACCATCCGGGTTTGTCGCATCTTTCACGAGTCGAGCATATCTCAACGCTTCTTCAATATTCCCGTACCACAAATGAACCCTTGCCAGTAATCCTAACACACCATAATAATTCATCCGGCTTTTCCGATAAGGCCACACACTACTGGTCGTTTCTGTATCTTCAAAAGACATTTTCAACACCACATCCGACTTTCCTAATAATTCCTCAGCCCGTTTCAAGTCCTCGAATAATAATGTCATATATTTTTCATATGTAACATACTCATACCTATTAGCAGAATTTACGGTAACATAAGGCAAATAAGTTCTGTTAACATCAACCTTTGAAGGAACGGGTCCCCACAAACGAATCAAATCAAAATGAGCCAATGCACGGAGAGCATGAGCTTCCCCCACCCCAATATTATAAACGTCATCAGAAATTTTTTTCTTATTCAATTCAACCCCTTGAATCAAATCATTCATGGTAACTACAATCTTATAAAAACCTTGGAAAGAACTACTTAAAGAACTTTCCACCAAATCAGAATCGTAATCATGATTACTTAAATCATACTCTCGATTACCTTCACTTACAGTCCATGAACACGCTAATGATTCCGTCATACCTCCTCCTCCCATATAACCGGCCGGATTATATAATACCCCCCGCATATTCAGATATGTCCCATTTAACGCTTGTTTTATCCCGTCATTTGTAGCATACAAGTCTTCTGCCAATATTGACGTCGCCGGTTGTACCGTCAACCAATCATTGCAAGCACTACATCCTAACAATAATGCTATACTCAAACTATATATTTTTTTTCTCATCTTTTTAATTTTATGCATTAGAATGAACAAGAAATTGAAAAATTCGGGTTAATTGAAAATGGATAATCTATTCCCCTCTCCCGCTTGATTGTTGATAAATAAAATATATCACTTAAATAGGCACTCACCGACAAGGATTCCATCCCCAACTTTTGACACCATTTCCGAGGTATTAGATAAGAAACATTTATATTTGTACAACTAAACACGTTATCCTTATGTACAAACATACTATTGGGATACGTATACTGTCTCGAAGCATCTGATGTAACTTGATAAAGTTTATATCGAGATACATCTCCCGGTTTCTCCCAACCTTGAGACAATGCTCGTTTATCCACATTATACAACAAACTCAAGTTCTCTCCCTTAGTCAATTCTGTAAAATTAACCTGATACCCTCCCCACTTCACGCCAAATCCGACATTAAGCGAGAGACCCTTATAAGAAAATGAAGTACTGATATTCCCATTAAGTTTAGGTTGACGGTCTCCCAACCAAACAAGATCTTCTGAACTTTGTCTGAAAGTTATATTATTGTTCTTATCCAAAAACATTCGATAACCTGTTGACGGATCGACTCCAACAGAACGTAATCCGTAAATGGCATCCATAGAATGTCCTTCAATGTAACGATAATATTCACTTGCCCCACTCATGGTTTTCGAACTATATTTAACCTTCTCTTTAAAACCTTCCGATAATTGGACGATCGTGTTTACCTGGCGATTAAATCGTCCCGTAATACTCCAGTTTATATTTTTCACGGTATTACGAATAGGATAAAGCGTAACATTAAACTCGTATCCTTCATTCCGTATCTTCCCGATATTCCCTTTAAAATTCTCAAATCCATGAGAAATCGGTAAGAATATATCTTGCACGGCGTTATCCGTCAACTTATTATAATAATTAAACTGGAATGCAATGCGATTACTAAAGAAACCCATATCAAAACCGACATTGTGCTGATACGTATTCTGCCATTGTAAATATGGGTTAGCAAACCGTTCCATCTCAACCCCTACACCGGATAAATAAGTTTCGTTCACATTTTGCCTATACACCGTCATAGCATCTGCCGGACTAAATCCCATATTTCCAGATACGCCATAAGAGTAACGTACTCTCAAGTCACTAATCCACCCCACGTTTTCCTTGATAAAACGCTCATTATATATGTTCCATCCTCCCCCGAATGACCAAAAAGATCCCCAACGACTTTCCGACCCAAAAGATGAAGAACCATCCGTACTATACGAAATATCTAAAAAGTAACGCATATCATAATAATAATTCACGGAACCACGTAAAGATATTCTACGCATGGTAGTCTCTTCACCACTTGTACCCCAAGCATCCGGATATCCTAAAGACATTCCTATATTATCTATTTTATCCGTAAGAAATCCTGTGGCAGCCCAGCTTACTTCATCTTCTAAATCCTCCTGCATCTCTCCATTCAGATTTACGGTCAACATATGTTTTTCGTTGAAGGTGTTTGTATAATTCACTGTTAAAGCTGTTTGCCATACATCCGCAGTCTTATCTGTTCGATCATAACGTCCTTTTTGCTTTAATTCTTTATCTGCATACCATTTATGCGAAGGAGGTATAAAACTATCTTTACGAGAAATTTTCCTACTTAATCCCACGGAACCGACCACTTGAAAACCCGGACAAATCGTGTAACGAATCGAGGTATTACTCCGTAAAGAAGTATACTTGGAATCATTCCAACATCCAACCCTCCAATCATACAAAGGGTTATCTATAGGATCTTGATTTAACGGATGATAATAATAAGTTACAGGATCACCATTTTCATCGTAAGGGTTCCAATACCGATTCATTTGCACATAATCCGAAAAATTACCATAAACACTATTTTTAGATGTATTCACTCCAAGAGAAAACGATTGCATCACCATCCATTTTTCCGTCATATAGTCCACCTCCAATGTTCCATTGACATTATTACGGTCAGATCCTTTCATAACTCCCACGGTTGAATCGTATGACAAATCAAAACGAAAACGCCAATCATCCGAACCACCCATAAAATTCAAACGATGTGTTTGCCCTATTCCCGTACGAACTGGTACCGACATCCAATCATAATTTTCCCCCTTGTCAACAGCATTTTTTAATTCTTGATAGGTATCTTCATATAAATCCCATACCCCATTCTTATGCTCAAATTCCAGTTTTTCTGCAGCCGTTGCTAAATTATAAGAACTCAAATCCGGACTCTCTATTTTTATTTGCCCATTATAAGAAATTCGCAATTTACCAGCTGCTGGACGAGTTGTCGTAATCACCACCACACCATTAGCACCCCTAGATCCATATAAAGATGTTGCACTTGCATCCTTCAAAATCGTGATATTTTCTACTTCATTCTCGTTCAAATCCATCACGCGTTCCAAATCGACCTCAAACCCATCCATTATAAACAACGGGTAATTCAATGTAGCCCGATTAGCATTCTGCAAATCTTCCACACTTGATAAGGTTGAAGCCCCACGCAACTGAATTTCAGGTAAATGATTCGGATCAGAGCCAGCATCATTATTTTGAATAATTCGAAAACTAGGATCAATGTTTGACAATGTCTGCAAAAGATTACGAGAATATTTTGCTTTTATTTCTTCTTTTGAAACAGCAGTTACCGCTCCCGTGAAACTCTCTTTCGGTTTATTAAAAATACCTGTCACCACCACCTCGTCTACCGTCTGTAAGTCTTCCTCCAACACGATCGCAAGAGACTTGTTATCATTTTTCACCGGAACCTCTTGCCGTTTATACCCTACGAAAGAAAAAATCAACATCAAATTATCCCGTTTAGGCAAATCAATATCAAATTCCCCTTTTACATTAGTTACAAATCCTAAAGTTGTTCCTTTTACCCGAATAGTCACACCAGGAAGTAATTCTCCCTTCTTATCCTTCACAATTCCTTTCACCGTAAATTTAGAAAGCGTATCGACACTCGCAACCACAACATGCTGAATAACAATTGTATTATCAACTAATCTATAAGTGAGCCTAGTACCTTTTAAACACGCATCTAACACAACTTTAATATCAACATCTGTATATGCTAGATTCAAATTTCGAATACCAGCAACCTGATTATCACGAAATAAGAACGTGTAATCAGTCGTCCTTTCCAAAACTTTTACCACCTCTTCAAATGAAGCATTCTCCAAATGAAGGGAGACCCTTGCCTCTTGACTATACACGCCTGCCGATAGCTGCAACGTTGATACGAATAAAAGCAATACTAAAAATTTCATAATTAAGCACGTTTTCCACAACCTTTCTCGCCAAGAAAGATCATGCATCCATTTTTTTTTCATACATTTGTCAATATTTAATGAAACAATTCCGGTTTTCCGGAGTTCGAAAGACGGGATACGGCCAATATCCTGTCTTTTTCATTTCTCTCTCGTAAGCCTTTTTTATCGCCTTACATCATGATGACACTTCAAAAAGAAAAAGGAGGTATATAAAACTCTATTTTTCTCGAATAAAAATATTATTTTCTCTAACCACAAATTCCGTGTTACCCGTCATCTCAAGCATTTCCACCACTTTGGAAAAATCATCATACCGTTTCATTTTTCCTGTAAATGTCACCTCCTTTTGAGAAATGTTCTCCCAAAATACATTCACATCATACCAACGGGCAACTACTTTCATGATCTCTTCCAATCGTTGTTTTTTAAAAGCAAAAACACCCTCTTTCCAAGCCGTGTACAAATAGGTATCCACTTCTCTCGTTTCAATCTGCCCTAATTTGTCCAGTATAGCTTGTTTGCCCGGTTCTAACACAACGGATTCTTTCCCGGCAGAAAACCGAACAACTCCTTGTACCAAAGTCGTCAAAACCTCATCCTCATCCGCATAAGCCCTCACATCAAAACTCGTCCCCAACACCCTTACCACCGAATTCTTCATCTCTACGATAAAAGGATGTTCCTTATTTTGTGTCACATCGAAATAAGCCTCCCCAGACAAATAAACCCGACGGTCTCTACCCACGAAGTTTACAGGATACCGAAGTTCTGACTCCGAATTCAAATACACAATGGTTCCATCGCTCAACGTAATTGAATACTCTCCCCCACGAGGAACCCGTAATATATTGTAACGTTCTTCCACAACGGACGAATCCCCTTGATAACTTACTCCTTGATTCTGGACAACAATACTTACCCCTTGCTGAACAAACAACGAATCGGTTACCCTTGAACTCAAAATCCGGGTTGTTCCATCCGCCAATACCAATTCGGCTTTCACTTCTCCATGTCGGATGACACTTGTCACCTGTTCCGGTACATCACCCAGCTTCTGCCTTGCTCCATACCACAAAACTACCGCCAATAACGGAAGAACGACTCCTGCCGCAATACTTACAATTCGATGAATTCGCCGTACTCTGGCATTACGTTTCCGTTTCTGAACTACGTTCATATAACCATTCACGATATCAACATCTGCTACTTCCCGGCTTTTTTGAACCATGTACTCGGCATTCATCACGCTTTCATACAACCGCTCATTCTCTGAACTTTCCTCTCGCCATTGCCGTAAAACATGCGCCTCCTCTTCAGAAAGCGTGCCCAAAAGAACCTTTGACAAAAGCGACGGAATCTCTTTATATGTTTTCATATTTCTTGTTTATATTAATTATGACACTTCAAAATCAAAAAGGAGGTATTACCATTTGAAATAAATTATCTTTCCCTCCAACCTCCCCTCCATATCCTCCCCCTTCCTCTATCCCTACTCCCCACCACAATAACAATTCTGACACAATACCAACATAACAAGTACACCCGATTATGTATATGCTATGTTCATGGCGTGTTCATGGTATGTTCGTAAGTATAGGCAAGGATAGAGAAGAGACGAGTGTATTGTCCTGAAAAAAGTTTACAGTAAACTTAGTAAACCAATGTCAGAATT